>JAALLQ010000055.1_pt1 | contig 38506 bp, 34 predicted proteins | sample 7245921 | NCBI WGS metagenome assembly JAALLQ01 (sample SAMN13049200, study PRJNA578106) | oil field metagenome | isolation source: filtered produced water from oil reservoir B7 | place: USA:offshore Texas | collected 2016 | reverse complement strand
TGTACCACCAGGAGCTGATATATCCCTTATCGACAGGATCAATATCGAACATGTATTCTTCCCGATCGTCGACGGTGGTAACATCTGTCACATCTGGATGGGAGAGGGTGCACCCGATGCAAAGGGACTCAAGGAGTTCGCAATGAACATTGCAAGGAACACCCAGATAGGCTATTTCGCATTCACGAAGGACATGACAGTCTGTCTCAATGACTTCCACATAATGTCCGGGCTGAAATGTTCCTGTGAGAACTGCGGTTCTGAAGACGTCGAGCAGCTTTCGAGGGTAACCGGCTATGTGCAGGCCGTAAACGGCTGGAACAATGCCAAGAAGCAGGAGCTTGCAGACAGGATGCGCTACAGTTCAAGCGATATGATCTGATCGTATGAAAATCAATTACGGAAGTTCTGTTCCGATCTCTACTATAGACTGGCACGGGCGTGTGTCAGTCGTCTTTTTTTTACGTGGATGTCCTTTCCGGTGTCCTTATTGCCAGAATTATGAGTTGCTTGTCGAAAGCAATATGGTCGATATTTCAGTTCTCGAGGCAGCCATCAGGAAATCCAGGCCTTTTGTCAGCAGCATGGTACTCTCTGGCGGAGAACCTCTCATGCAAAAGAAGGCATGCATGCATCTCGCACGTTTTGCAAAGGACAATGGTCTGCTGGTGGGAATACACACCTGCGGTTTCTATCCGAAAGTGGTTGCCGAGATGATAGATGAAGGTCTTGTTGACAAGTTCTTCATAGATGTCAAGGCACCTCTGAAAGATCCTGATATGTATGCCAGGGCAATCGGCTGCTGCAAGAAGCAGTCTGCTGGTGAGTGTAGCAAAATCAAGCCGGAAGACGCTGTAAGGAATGTATCCAAGTCTATACTTGCGGCGATGGATGGTGGAGTTGAAATTGAACTGAGGACAACTGCCATCAGGGATTTCATCGGTAATGCGGATGACATCTCTAAAATAGCTGCTTCAATCTTCAATCTAGCTGGAAACAGAAATGTTCCATATGTGATTCAGCAGGGTATACCGGAGCATGCAATGCTTGAAAGTATGAGGGATACCAGACCCTACGGCAGGGATGAGATGCTTGAACTTGCCGTTGCTGCTCATGAGTTTCTGGATGATGTATGGGTGAGGACGAAAGAGAAGGGTAATGAGAAGGTCTAGTAGTGAATCTGCCGTTTTTAATATCTCTTATATGTTCTCAGGCTCGACCGCCGTGATTCCGGGAATTCTATCAAAATGTTTTATGTTTCGTGTCACTATTGTGTTCATTCCGGCAGATAGGGCTGTGGCGGCTATAAGACAGTCATTCAGTTCTATTGTTTTTCCTTCTTTGACAAGGGAAGCGTATATCTTCCCTGCATCTATCGCAATTTTTGAATCAATATCTATTATTTCTACGATTTCAAGCAGCTGCAGTGTCTTTTTGAGGGCATCCTCCCGTTGTGCAAGGTGTGCTCCGACGCTCAGCTCGGCAACTGTGATGGAGGAAGTAAATCCGATATGTTCTCCTCCAAATGATTCTAGAAAATGCCGGGATGAAGGTACTACATTCCTGCGCAGACAGTCGATAAATATGGAGGTATCCACAAAAAATCTCATTGTACCCAGTCCAGACGCGAAGACCTTCTGAGCTGGTCTACAAATTCCTCACTGTCAACTTCAATATCCCATCCTCCCAAAGAGGAATTGACAATTTCCTTTGGGTCTCTAGCACTCTTTTTTTTGAGCATGCTTAGAATAATATGGATATCGCTGTCAATGTTATGCAGCATGTCCTCAATGTCTGCGGATGAACTCATAATGTAAAATCTGTTTTGATGTGGTATAAATGTAATGTTAGCTTTATGAGCCTAGATGTAAATGTTGCTTGGACCGCACGAAAACCCACTAGGAGATCAATATCTATGGTCTAAAGGAGTTAATCATGGATCTTCAAATAGGGACCGCCACATGTACGAGGTACAGAGCAGCTTCGACGTGAAGAAACTTGTTACTTGTCCGCAATAGTGGGTATATAATGTGTGGCATATCAGTACCCTCAACACTCACAAGATTCTAACTGTAGGCTCACAACCATAACTTCAGAACCATTTGAAGTTTAAGCTATTGTTTTATAGGTACGTTTCCAATCATCTAATAAAAGGAACGTGATCCTATGAAAAAAATATATTCTCTATTAACGATTTTCCTGACAATCCTTGTTCTGATCGCAAGTGGTTGTATGGGAATTAATGATTATGAGACCTCCCAGTCATCAGATAGGGCATCAAATATCGCCTATGAGGAAGAAGCAGCTTACTATCCGGCAGACGGGGTTGCTGAGGAAGCCGATTATGGTGGAGCAGGTACCGGTTCTGCGGAACGCAAGACCATCACAACCGTGGAGATGTCCATAGAAGTGGATGATGCTGCGGCCACGATAGACACGATAACAGATGCAACCATAGCTTCCGGTGGCTATGTTTCAAGTTCATCGGTCTATGATCTCAACTATAACTCGGACACCAGGAAAGCCGGATATATTACTGTCAGGGTCCCGGAATCGGATTATCCTGCATTTCTTGAAACGGTGGAAGGGCTTGGAGATGTTCAGTCCAAAAGTGTAAGCGGTCAGGATGTGACCGAAGAATATATCGACGTCAGTGCCCGCCTGGAAAATCTCAGAAATCAGGAGACACGTCTGAACGAGATCCTGAACATGAGCACCACGGTGGAGGAAGTGCTGAGTGTTGAAAAAGAACTCGAACGTGTCCGTGGAGAGATTGAAAGCCTGACAGGGCGCCTGGAGTATCTGGATAACAGGATAGAGTTCACAACCATCAACATACGTGTGACCGAACCCAGCCCGATAAACCAGTCCTGGGGACTCAGGGATGCACTTTCCGAATCCGTGCAGGGCTTTATCTCAATGGTCAATGCACTGATCGTACTGGCAGGTTATCTCCTTCCGATAGTGATATTACTGACACTGCTTGGAGGACTTGTCATTGGTATAAGGCGGATAGCAAAAAGATAATTCTGCAATGACCGGCACTGGATATTTCGTTTTGTGCCGTTCTCACTTTTTTTACCATTATTTTTATAACTGTGTTCAGGATTACAGACTGATGTTACTACTGCAGAGTCTGCATCATTAAAGATAAATAAAGCGTAATCTAATACAGGTGCTCATTGTAAAAAAACTAGCTGTAAAACTTTCGAAATGTAAAAAGTCTTCCTTAAATAATAAAGCAAAAAACCATGAAAATCACACAAGTCTCAGAGATGGGTGAAAGACCCCTTGTCGGCCTGCTGTCGGTCATGTTCAACAAGGATTCGAATGAAGACCTGCTGATAGGTCCGGGTAATGATGATTGTGCTGTACTTGATATCGCAGGTGAGGAATGCCTAGTGGCAACCACGGATATGCTGCATCGGAAAACGGACTTCCCTCCGGAGATGACTCCCTGGCAGATCGGATGGATGTCTGCGGCAGTGAACCTGAGTGATGTGGCGTCCATGGGTGCGCGTCCTGTAGGCCTTCTCATGGCCATAGGAATGTCTTCTGATACGCATGTGTCCTTTGTGGAAGAAATAGCCCGTGGTATGTCGGATTGTGCAAAGGCATGTGGTACGACGGTGATCGGCGGGGATATTGATACTCACGATGAACTCACTATCACGGGAACGGCTCTTGGTATGGTGAAAAAGTCAAAGCTTCTGAAAAGAGAGGGTGCCAGGGTGGGCGATAAGGTCTGTGTAACAGGCTTTGCAGGTTCTGCTGGTGCCGCACTCCATGCTCTGCAGCATGGCATCGAAGCTCCGGATTCCTTTCTGAATGCACTGCTTGAGCCATACCCGAGAACCGAAGAAGGGCAGGCACTTGCATATTCCGGTGCCGTGACATGTATGATGGACACAAGCGATGGCCTTGCAATGTCCCTGCATGACCTTGCTAATCTCAATGGCGTAGGATTCCGCATATATGAGTCCGGACTGCCTGTGCACGAGGATGTCGGAAGGTATGTAACATCAGATTCCGATGAACAGACCGACTTTGCACTTTACACAGGCGGCGACTTCGAATTGCTTTTCACCGTCTCTCCTGATAAACTGGATGAGGCAAATAACGCATGTGATTTAAGTATCATAGGTGAAGTAGTTGAACAAACAGCTGGTATTCGCATTGAACGAAAGGAAGGCACAAACCTGTCGATTTATCGTAAAGGTTATCTACAATTGGGAAGTTAAAGATATGCAAGACTAGATTACACTATTCAAATTTAAAGGCAAATTTCAAGGACGGTTTAAAAATGAATAAAAACCTAAAAATAATCCTGTTTGGATTATCATTAATAATGTTTGCAGGTGGTGCAATGGCTGCTCCATCTCTTTCAGGAGGAACTGTCTCTCCTGAAACTGGTACTGTAAGTGACAGTTTCGAGTTTACAGTAACTTATACAGATCCAAATAATACCGTTGCAGACTACGTCAATGTTACAATTGATGGTGTTCCCTTTTCAATGTCAGAAAGTGATGCGTCTGATACTAATATGGTTGATGGAAAAGATTATACTTACACTGAATCAAGTTTCACCAAAGGCACATATGCTTATGCATTTTATACTGCAAATGCAAACGGCACAGTAGGACCATTGGATTCAGGCACATTTGAGATTACTAATAGTGCTCCTGTACTTTCATCTCCGGATGTCAATCCTTCAAGCGGATCACCTGCTGACAATTTTGTGTTTACGGTAACGTACACAGATGCAGATAATGACAGTGCAAATTATGTCAACGTTACAATAGACGGTACACCATATAGTATGTCTGCTACAGATGCAAGTGACACCAATACTGCTGATGGGAAGGAGTATACTTATACAGGAAGCAGTTTTTCCGCCGGAACTCATTCATATAATTTCAGTGCTTCCGATGGGACTGATATCGTCGGTCCGGAAGGGTCAGGCACCTTTGATGTGGGTTCAGGTTCAAGTCTAACGGGCAGTATTTCACCTTCTAGCGGTAATCCTTCTACTACATTTAATTTCAATGCAACTTTCACTAATGAGGATGATGAAATTCCTGATTACGTGAGGGTTACTATAGATGGCAACGAGTATGATATGACTGAAGTTGACTCTGCTGATTTAATAACATCTGATGGAAAAGACTATAGTTACAGTGATTCTGGTTTTTCCGATGGTAGCCATACATACAGTTTTAGTGCAGGTGTGGGTTCAGATACGATTGGTCCTGTAGGATCTGGTACTTTTGATGTAGATGTCTCCAATCATCAGCCAACACTAACGGATGACGAAGTGAATGCGCCTGATGAATTCATTGTTGGTAAGAAAGTTTACTTTAACGTAACTTACACCGATTCAGATAATGATGCACCGTCTTTCATGTATGTGCAAATTGACGGTGACAATAACACGATGTCCAAGCTGGATAGCAGCGACAATGACGCAACTAATGGCATAGAATATACCTATAATACCTCTTCTCTTGATAAAGGAGAACACACATATGCATTCTATGCATCAGATGGTGCATCCGATGTAAATATTGATTCTGCTAACTTTTCGATATACTCAGAAAACTATTACAGCGGTGACAGGATCTGGGATGAGAATGCAGGTCAATCCACAACCTACACATGGGATGCAAAGAGCTTTTCCGGATTCTTCTATGATCTGGATTCAGGAATAAGCTCCGAAACCATGACCATTACCGACATAGACAGGTCCCTGGGTGAAGGGGACATCGTTTATGAGACACGACCCGTGGAGACTGAATTCGAACAAAGTGACTGGGGCTCATACGAGGTAATCGGTTTCATGGCAGAGAAGTACTTCGCCGCTTATACCGATAATACCGATATCGATGGTATAGAAACCGTAAGTATGATGTCCAGTGGGCAGCTCTCAAAGATTCTCATTGACAACGATGACAAGGAATCTGTTTTCTCCGGCTCAGCACTCGTTCTCCAGGAAGGTTATCGGCTCAATATAGTTGAAGTCGATGTCAATGGTGACAGTGTGTACGTCACACTGACAAAGGACGGAGATGAGCTTGACAGTGGTGTGGTTTCCGGTGGAAGTGACTATATATATGAGACCGATCTCGGTGACAGTGACGATGTAGCACTCATAGTCATACACTTTGATGAGATATTCAGTGGACGGGAATCAAATGCCGTTTTCGTAGAAGGTGTTTTCCAGATATCTGATGAGTACGTGGAACTCGAAGATGGTGAAAGCTATGGTGACATGGAGATCACTTCCATCAGTTCTGAACTGATCGAAATGGAAAATGACGGTACTGTCTCACTTTCCGAGGGCGACACAGTAGATCTGATGGGTAGCATAAAACTCATTGTTGCTGACGATAATGATCTCAGGTTTGCTCCATTTGTGGACATGTCCGACCCGGGTACTTACGAACTCCGTGGTACTGTTGCGGAAGAGAATGAGCTGCTTACATGGACACCACTTAACTTCGAAGGATTCTATTATGACATCGATGAAGGTATAAGAACGGAAGAACTTGAACTCACAGCTATTTCCGGAAGGACGATACAGGACGGAGATCTTGAGTATAGAAGTACTCCTGCATCAGTCGAATTCGAGCACTCCTCATGGGGCGAGTTCGAAGTAATAGGTTTCATGGCTAAGAAGTACTTTGCAGGTTACAATGAGAACACAAGTATTGATGGTGTTGACGATGTAAGTCTGATCTCCAGTGGTCAGCTGGCTGAAGTCCTGCTTGATACGGATGACGAAGTTTCCATATATTCCGGTTCCTCACTGGTTCTCGAAGAAGGATACACTCTGGATATCCTGGAAGTTGACACTAGCGGTGATAGTGTCCTTGTTGAACTCAGTCAGGACGGGGATGAAATTGACACCAGTGTTGTTTCTGCAAACGATGACTATGTTTATGAGGTAGATGTTGGTGATGCGGATGATGTGCCTGTCATTATAATCCACTTCAACGAGGTATTCAGCGGAAGAGAAAGCAACGCTGTGTTCGTCGAGGGTATATTCCAGATATCAGAGGATTACCTTGAACTCGAGGACGGAGACAATTACGGTGAAATGGAAATAACCAGTTTTGGTTCTGACTCCATTGTAATGAGGAACGACGGTTCTATCTCACTTGGCAGCGGTGACGAAGTCTCCCTTATGGGTGAGGTAGGCATAAAGGTCGCTGATTCAGGTACACTCAGGTACTATCCTTTCGTTGAAGTATCAACAGAACCTACCGGTACACTCAATGTTGACCTGAGCGAGACCACTGTGGTTGAAGGAACCGAGATCACTATTACAGTAACTTCCCGCGGAGCATCCGTCAGTGACGCCACGATAAAGGTGGAGGATACAACTATCGGCACAACCGATGAAGAAGGCATACTGGAATACACTCCTTCAGAGACCGGTACACTTGAGATCGTAGCCAAGAAGGAAGGTTATACCTCAGGCTCTGATGAACTTGAAGTAATCTCTGAAGATGATGAGTCAAGGAAGCTTGTGATCGAGGTATCACCAGATGAGGTCTATGAGGGTACCTCTGCAACTATCTTTGTCCTCAAGGCGATCGGCAGTGAGGCCGTAGAGGGTGCAGAAGTGACACTTGATGGCAATTCAATAGGTTCCACATCCCTTGACGGTACCATTAGCTACACAATGACCGAAGTAGGTACACACAAGCTTGTGGCAACAAAGTCAGGATTCCTTGATGCGGAACTGAATCTTGAGGTCCAGGAGCTTGCAGCCAACTTCGAGTTCAGCAACCTGCGTATCACACCTCTGGATGTGGAAGAGGGTGAAGAGGCAACTTTCAGTGTTGACGTAACTAACACTGGTACCGCTGCAGGAGAATACACCGCTGACCTGAAGGTAAACGGTACTGTGGTCGACTCACAGACTGTAAGCCTTGGTATGGATGAGAGCCAGACTATCGAGTTCAAGCACACTGAAGAAGAACCCGGTGTCTATACCGCAGAGGTTGGTGACCTGAGTGAAGAATATGAGGTATTCGAAAGTTCAGGAACCATCTGGTATATCCTCGGAGCAATCGTACTGCTAGTTGCCGGTGGAGTAGGATATCTTTTCACTGCAGGCGGCTGGACAGTTGAGATTGCCCAGGCAAAAGTAGATGAAGCAATACAGTCAATACAGGAGTTAATCGGAAATCTCCGATAAACTCCATTTTTTTACTTTTTTAACTTAATTTCTGAGATGCTATTTCTATAGCTTCCATAAGACTGTTCTTTGGCATAATTGTCGCAACCGGGATTCTCAGTATCTTTTCTACGGTGGGACTTACTATGGGTGCGCAGACAAGTGCTTTTGCACCGTCTCTCTCGGCACGGATAGCGGCGATGATAGCCTCTTCCATGGATGTTGCCGAATACTCGCGTATGGTGTATAATGTATCACCGATCTTTCTCTTTGTTTCACTCATACTGTCAAGTACAGGGCGTGCAGCTATTACCGCTATAAAGTCACCCCTCTCAGATCCTTCTATCATTTTGATGGTCCGCACTATCTGGCGAAGGGTTTTCATATTAGGCTCCCGTTTTCCCGACATGATTTTATACAATGTACTCTGAGGTATGTCCGCCCTATCTGCGAACTCAACGGCAGTCAGGCCAAGATCTTCTTTGATGGCTTTTGATAATAATTCTCTGAATTTTTCATCAGATTCAAAGACAGCATCGATCACTTTATCAGCAGCATTCATTCTTCCCACCTCACTATTTGTGCCAAATCAATGTCCTATTTAGGCAATGTTCTCTTTGGTATTAATACGTTTGGGATAAATTAAGCACTTTTAGGGAAATATATATAATATATATTGTTCGAACTTTAGTTATTGAACATTAAAAGGTGATAATATGGACAGCAGAAAGTTTCTAAAATCATCAACATTTTTGATATTAACGATTCTTGTGGCTGTGGCCGTACTTGTGTCCGGCTGCGCAGAACAGGGTACAGACACAGGAAACGAAACCGAAGGAGCAACGGTTACAGAACTCACATTTGGTTATCAGCCAAGTACCCACCAGATTGCCTATCTTGCAGCAAAAGATAACGGATGGTGGACTGAAGATCTTTCTCCATTTGGTGTTGAAACACTAAATGACAATGTATTCCCTACAGGCGCTCCTGAAATGCAGGCCATGCTCTCAGGTGAGCTGGATGTAGCATATGTAGGTGCTGCCCCGGTGGTAGCTGCTATTGCAAACGGCCTGGACGGAAAGATCGTTGCTGCGGCACAGATACAGGGATCCGATATCGTATTGCGTAATGAGTATGAATACGAGAGTCCGGAAGATCTGAAAGGCCTGAGAATAGCCACCTTCCCGCCAGGAACAATACAGGATACACTCCTGAGGAACTGGCTTGAGTCAAATAACATCGATCCTGAGAACGATGTTACCATCGTACCAATGGGTCCGGGAGATGCGATGACAGCTATCTCAGCCGAACAGGTTGATGCTGTGTTCCTGCCACATCCCGCACCAACTCTCATTGCAGAGGAAGGCGTTGGCAGATCAGTAGTATCTTCAGGTGAGATTCAGGAAGATCACGCATGCTGTGTTGTTGTCGTTAGCGGTGATCTCATTCGTGAGAACCCTGAAATGGTCCAGCAGATCGTGGAAACACACGTACGTGCAACCGAGTATACAGTGGAGAACCCTGATGAGGCAGCACAGATATTTGCCGATGACCAGGACTGGGATGTTGAAGTCGTAGAGCAGTCGATTAATGACTGGGACGGAGAATGGGTCTCAGATCCAAACCTCATAGTCAACTCCACAGTGGACTATGCTCAGGTACAGTACGAACTTGGTTACATCAGTGCACCCCTTGAGCAGGATGACATATTTGATCTGAGCTTCTATGAAGCTCTGGATCAATAATTTTTTTATTTTAGCAGTAACTTGAATAATGATAAAAACATTTACAGACCGGTCTAAAATAATACTGATTTTTTCAAACCGGAGGAATAATGGTCAGGGAACATTTTCAAAGTTTAAAGGATAAGGGCGTGGAAATTTTTTCTATTCTGGCTGCATTGGTTATATGGCAGCTTGTAGCTGTTTATGTAGTACAGAATAAATTCTTCCTTCCAAGCTTTACAGATGTTTCCCTTGCATTTATTTCTGTGATCTCAAGGCAGGTTAACTTTCCTTTGCTCTCCATGGAGCTGCCTGTGCTTATTGTGGATCTTTTGTACAGTATGATGCATTTCTTAATAGGTCTCATAGCAGCACTCCTGGTAGGCATGCCTGTGGGTATGCTCATGGGATGGTTCCGATCGGTTGACAGGGTACTTGACCCTATCATTGAGATAGTGCGTCCGATTCCGCCACTTGCCTGGATTCCCTTTGCCATCATATGGATTGGCCTTAACCCCTTCGGGGCGGGATTCGTGATATTCATAGGAGCCCTGTTTCCAATAGTGATCAACACCTTTACCGGCTTCAAGAACATTCCCCGTATATATGTGGAAGCCGCAAAGGTCCTGGGCTGTAATACCGACCGTGAACTGATACGACATGTTGCACTTCCTTCGGCACTACCCTCGATAGTTGCCGGTGTGCGTATTGCCATGGGAGTCGGATGGATGTGTCTGGTAGCTGCGGAGATGTTCGGTGTTAGCAGGAACGGACTTGGCTATAAGATATGGCACCACTACTACCTGCACAATATGGATTTCGTACTTGTCTACATGCTTGTGCTGGGATTCCTGGGACTGCTTATCGACCGCATGCTACGCTATTATCTTGAAGGAAGGTTCCTCAAGTGGCGTACAGGGGTGGTGATGTAATGAGCAGTGTCAGTGTAAAAGGCGTCTCGCGTAAGTTTGTAAAAGATGAGGTCACTCAGACCCTTGCTCTTGACAATATAGACCTTGACATCAAGGATCAGGAATTCGTATGCTTTATCGGACCTTCAGGATGTGGAAAGACCACCCTTCTCAGGGTCATCTCAGGTCTTGACACGCCCGATCAGGGTGAGATAGTCGTGGGTAATGAGAAAATAACCGGTCCCGGACCCAAGAGAGGTATGGTGTTTCAGGAATACTCTCTCTTTCCATGGAAATCGGTCAAAGACAACATAATATTCGGTCCCAGGATGAGAGGAATTCCCAGAAATGAGGCTCTTGAGGAAGCTGAAAAATATCTGGAACTTGTGGGTCTTACACAGTTCAGGGACAGCTATCCCCATGAACTCTCAGGTGGAATGAAACAGAGGGTTGCCATTGCACGTGCCCTTGCAAACGAACCTGAAGTGCTGCTGATGGATGAACCCTTCGGAGCACTGGATGCCCAGACAAGAAATTCTCTGCAGCATGAGTTACTCAACATATGGCAAAAAAAGCATCTTACTGTCCTCTTTGTCACACACAGTGTGGATGAGGCTGTTTTCCTGGCTGACAGGATCGTGATGTTCACCGCACGCCCGGGTAAGATCAAGGAGATCACAAGGGTTGATATTCCAAGACCCCGTGACAGGACAAGTCTGGAAGTCAACCAGTTGCGTAACCATTTGCTGAAATTGCTTTCCGAGGAACAAAAGAAGTGAACAGGAGAAATCTCAATTTCACTCAGAACGCACAATTACTTTTGTTCCTGATTCTATTTCCTTAACATTTACCTTTCCGATGAGCTCGAGCACTTCACTGGCCCTGGCAAAACCTACCGTAGATCCAGGTCTTATGGACATTGTCTTTCCGGAAATTGCCGAACCATGGACGGTAACCCTGTCAAAGAGCTTCAGGTCATTTGCTGCTTCGATGTCACCCTGTATTTCAGACCTGGATCCGATAACTATATCATCCGCCCTGATGTTTCCTTTGACAGAAGAACCTTTACCGAGCTTAAGAGTTCCCTTGACATTGAGGTTTTTCCAGAATCCGGATCCTGCTCCCACAATAAAGTTCCCGTCGATGTTTATATCATTCTCAAAATATGATCGTTTTCGGGCAATGTAGGTGTTTGATTCCTCGTGGTACTTTATGAACTCTTCACTCATCGCATTCACCGTATTACCTTAATACTTTTGTTAATTATAAATCCTGCTCTGAACAGAACAATAAACCGGCAGATAAAAAAAGCTAGTTTTCGGCCACTCTAATAAAAACTATTATATATTACAAACTATATACAATTGCATATCTTAACATTTTAATATATCCTAAGATGCGGCTGGTTTTCATGGATTAAGGTGTATGGATGGAATCTCATAATAAGAATCAGGATTTATCAGAACTTACCGAGCAAAATTGCTCTTTGGAGATTGATCCTGATCTTGTCTTCACCGGTAATCTCTCTTCTGAAGAAGTGAGATCCGCAAAACCTTTTCTTGATCTCGTTAATGGATTTATCCTTCTTATTGACAATGAACACAACATTGTGTCAATAAATAAAAAAGCAAGCTCATTATCAGGTTACGCTGCCCAGGATGTTGAAAATAAGAACTGGTTCGACATCTTTGTTCCCTCGCATCTGCAGGATAAGCTAAAGGCAGATTTCTCATCTGTCTCATGTGATGAAACCAGCTCACAGGATTCTTTTGAATGCCTGGTTCAGTGCAGGGACGGTACGGAACTGAACATGGATCTGAAGGTGACCATCCTCCAGGACGGGGATGGCTCAACCAGCGGTTTTCTCTTGATCGGCAGTGATATCGTTCAAAAGAAAAAGGTGATCAGAGAGAATACAAAACTTCTTTCCTTCCTTGGAGCTGCCACCTATGCAGTTATCTTTTCCGATTCCAGCGGCCACATAACTTTCTGGAACAAAGCTGCTGCTGAATTGTTCGGATATGAGGAAGAGGAAGCTCTTGGTCAGCCCCTCACAATCATCATGCCCAAGCGCTACAGGAAGGCCCATGAGGGCTGGGATCAGATCATATCCATTGGCAAGTCTCCTGTTGTAGGACGGATATTCGAGGTCACAGGCCTGCGAAAAGATGGCAGTGAGTTCCCTGTGGAGATATCCATCACTACTACTCACGTAAAGGGAGAAGTCTTCCATGGCGCTTTTCTGAATGACATCTCCAAACGTAAGATGAAAGAGCGTCTGATGACCATTTCCAAGAACAAATATCGTATGATGTTCGAGAAGTCCCCGCTGGGAATATTCCACTTTGACGAAAATGGTGTTATCACTCAGTGTAATGAGAATTTCGTGAAGATCGTGGGGGCTCCTGAAGAAAATGTAATATCTTCTATCATGGGCTTTAATATGCTCAGATCTTTCAGGGACAGATCCATTAAGAAAGCCATCAGGCAGGTTCTTGCTGGTATTCCTGCCAGATATGAGGACAATTTCCATTCACCTTTCTCAAGCAAGGTCATACCGATCAAGGCAGAGTTCAGTCCGGTGATATCCGAAGAAGGAAAACTCATGGGTGGTGTATGTGTTGTAGAGGATTTCACCGAGCGCAAAGCTGCGGAAGAAGCCCTGAACACATATGCTGACGAGCTTTCAAAGGCAAATGAGGAGCTCAAGTCCCTTGACAGGATGAAGGACGAATTCCTTTCAAACCTGAGGCATGAACTCACCACGCCCCTTATCCCGATCAAAGGGTACAGTGAACTGATGTTTGACGGCGCCCTGGGAGATCTGAACGAAAGACAGCATGATGCCATGGAAAAGATCATGCTCAGCTCCGAGAGGCTCAAAAGACTGATCGATTCCCTGCTCTATGTCAGTATTACCGAAGGTGGTAATGTGGATTATACGTTCATTCCTCTTCGCCTGACAGAGGTCCTGGAGTCTGCCATCAATGACAGGTCTCCTGAAATAACCAGCAAGGGACATACAATTGAAAAAGATCTTCCCTGCGACCTCCCTCTCATAGAAGGGGATCTGGATTACCTGAGGAATGTATTTGTAAATCTTATCGATAACTCCGTCAAATTCACACCTGACAAGGGGATTATTAAGATATCTGCGTCAAATGAAGACGATCATGCCCATCTGCAGATAGCAGATAACGGGATTGGTATAGGGGATACGGAGATTCTGAACATATTCAACAGGTTCTACCAGGTCGATGGCTCTTCCACACGCAAGTATGGCGGAAATGGTCTTGGTCTTTATATCTGTAAAAAGATAATCGAAGCTCATAAAGGAGAAATATGGGCTGAAAGCAGACAGGGTGAAGGCACCACTATTCATGTGACGCTTCCCTTCAAGCAGAAATCTATGGAAGACCAGCCTTCTCCAGAGATGCAAGAGTGATCAGGCTCAACGCTGTTGTATTGATGTCACCCTCATTTTTTCCCCAGGAGCCATTATCGTTCATCCTGTCCAGCAACCACTGGACGGATTCTCCGAGTTCAGAACAGTAACCTGTGTTTATCAGGGCCTGCATTACTATATTGCTTGTGGCAGGAGTTTTCCATGCTCCTTCTACAGTGCGTTCTGAGAGTATCCATTCAGCACGCTCGTCTATGAATTCTTCAAAATCACTGCTCTTATCCTCACTAATCTCATGCTGCTTTTTCAGTGCGTTTATGATCAGGGCAGTTGTTCCGGGATGTTCCCATGAGGCTCCGTAGTTATCAATAAGCCACAAACAACCTTCTCTGTTCCAAACTCCCATATCCGCAAGTGAAGCCAGCACATATGCAGTATCATAGACATCATTATTCCATGCCCCGTCTTTTTGTTCAGAGAGCATCCATGATATCACATCGGAAAAAACAGTACCTTCAGAGGCAAGGGCAGAGGCAGCCCGTGCAGTATCCCTGAGTGAATTTTCCCAACAGGCTCCTTTCTTCAGGCTCACGAGCTCAGGAACCAGGTCTGTCCTTACGTCCCAGAGATGAGCTGCCTGGATGACACGTGAAATTTCCTTGACATTACTGATGTCCTGGGAAAGCAGCCATTTAAACGTCCTTTCGCTCTGGAATTGCATACATCTTCAGATGCCTGCATGCTTATTTATTTTTTCGCAGAGCAATCGTACCTGTGCCTCTGCTCATACTCCATGCGCTTTCCGGGGTTCCAGTTGCTGACATGTCCGTAATATCCCGTAACCCTGGAAATATGGTCTGCTACCTCCTCGCCGCAGAGCAGGCATGTCTCCCTTTTTCCACGTGTGGTGTGTCCGTTAATGCAAACCGAAAAATCAGGGGACAGGCAGAAATATGCAAGTTTCGTTCCCGCAAGTCGCTGTATGAACCTGCTCAATCCTTCAGGGTCCGGAGTGCTCTCTCCAATCCATATGTGGCATATGGTGCCACCTGTGAAATAGGGATGGAATTCGGATTCAATGTTTATGCGGTCAATAAGGGAGATGTTACTGTTGTATGGGACATGGGTTGAATTTGTGTAATAGGGAGTGTTTACAGTGCCCTGCACATTTGCACGTTTTCCATACCTGTGGCTGTCCAGCAGTGCAAACCTGTAAGCCGTACTTTCGGCAGGAGTCTGCTCCAGTGTGTACTCTATCCCGTCCTCAATAGAGAATTGCGTGATCTTTTCGGATATATGCCGTATTATCTCCAGACCCGTTTCCTGCTGCTCTGTCAGTGGTCTGCCTGTTAGATTCATCAGACATTCATTCAGGCCGACAACTCCGAAGGTGAGATGGCGTTTTGCGAAATCATAGTAAGGTATTTCTTCACTGGTATTGTTCATAAGCCATGGCAGCAGCCTCCATTCATAAAGTGATCTCCTTATTATCTCGTTTCCTTCCAGGAGTGCCTGACGGCTTATTTCCATTACCCTGTCAATTTCGGTATATAGGTCATCAGGGAAGTTTATTCTTGCCGTTATGCTTGGCAAATTCACGGAGACAACTTTGTTGGAACCTGTTCCGATGCCTCCCGCACTCCAGATCCCTCCGCTGTGTTTTGCAAGCAAACGGCAGCACATGGCCTGCACAGTTTCCTCCTCGAGGTAGTCTGCTGTAAGATTCAGAAAATATGGCGCACCGGTACTTGAAGCAGCCCTCATGGTACTGTGCCAGAGCTCATCATCCGGATCAATGTCCTCTGTTATTGCAGTGGTGAGTAACGGGAAAGTAAAAGGTGCTCCGCTTGCATCTCCTGCTGCCGCAACTTCCATAAAGGTCCTGTATATTGATCTTGCCTCGTGTTCAAATTCACGATAGGTCGCATCAAGCAGTTTGCCTCCAAAGATTACCCTTTCATCTTCAAGCATTGACGGACAGCTAATGCGAAGACCAATGTTGGTAAACGCGCTCTGTGCACCAATACGGTTTGACTGGTTCATCTGGAACATGAATCCCTGTATCATCTTGTATAGTTCTTCCTCATCGATACTATCATAATACAGATAGGGAGCAAGTAGCCAGTTCAGCATATCAACGGCCTGGGCTCCCGCAAAGAACTGCTGTGAATGCAACATAAAGGACATCGTATGGTAAAGTGCGGCTCTAAAGCGCTTTGCAGGAAGACTTATCGTATCGGGGAACCTGAGTCCGTCGATTAAAAATATTCTTGCATCTATACCGTTACAGTAGGGCTTGAAGGGACTATGGAGATCATGTATGTGAATGACCCCGTCAAGATGGGCGTTTGCTACTTCCTTTGAGTAGAGCTTTTCAAGAGCATATCTTTTCTTGATCTGTGTTGCGAGATGAAGATCAATGACCGAGGGGCTGGTACGTGTGTTCGAGTTCTCCTTGAGAAGCCAGCTACTGTCGTACAGGACATCATCCACAAGTTCCAGTGGATCGATAAAACCAAGTCTGTCTATGTTATTGGAACTACTTTCCACTCCCATGATAAAATATCTGTTCCGGAAGTCTATATAACTAACCCGGGGTTCTGATAAAAAAAGAGTAAAAAAGAGGCTAAGTTCCCTTAGTGTAATTATTTCTTGAAATTCTCCACGCTGTCTACGACCTTGCTGAATTCCCTGAACCATTCAAGGTCTCTGTCTCCTTCGAGATGAACCCTTCCCTGATCCTCTATATCAGCGATCTCAGGATCGATCGGTAACTCTCCGATGACATCTACATCAAAGTCAGCAGCGGCCTTTTCGACCCCACCCATTCCGTAGATGTCTATCTTTTCATCACAGTGCGGACATCTCATAGCACCCATGTTCTCCACAATACCGATGACAGGTACTTCGAGCATGTGAGCAAAGGTCAGGGATTTCCTAACACTCAGAAGGGCCACGTCCTGGGGAGTGGTTACCACTACGGCACCGTCAAGTTTCTCGATCAGCTGTGCAATGCTCAGTGGTTCGTCTCCTGTACCCGGCGGCAGATCAATGAACAGGTAGTCCAGCTTTCCCCATGCAACCTCTTCAAGGAACTGTTTGATGGCTGCCATTTTTGCAGGTCCTCTCCATATGATGGGTGAGTCCTTATCCTCCACCAAAAGTGCTATTGACATGATACTCAGATTCTCAGTTACAGGAATGGGTATAATCCCATCCTCACCTACATTTGGTCTCTCATCCTCGATCCCGAACATCTTTGGAATACTTGGTCCGTGTATATCCGCATCAAGCAGGCCCACTTTATATCCACGGTCAGCAAGGCGCGCAGCAAGGTTCGCGGCAACGGTACTTTTACCAACTCCACCTTTGCCACTCATGACCATAATCTTATTCTTGATCGCTCTCATCTGTTTGATGAGCTTTGATTCCTGTGGTTTCTCAAGCAAAGTTTCAGGACTCTGGATATTTTGTGCCATTTGATCTCCTCTGTGATAAATTATGAATTGTGTATGAATTGTAATCGTTCTGTTTAATGTCTGGTCGAATAATCCTTATCTGAATAAGAATCATTGCTATTCTTTTCCGGTATCAACAGGACTCTCATTTGCTATTTCTATGGCCTTTCCGGTGGTGAGTGCCAGTGCTACTTTCTTTCTTGCACTTTTCAGGTCTTTCCAGAAAGCACGTCTTGAAATGCCCATTGTAAAAGCTGCATCTTCCTGTGTCATCCCTTCAACATCCACAAGTCTTAAGGCTTCCAGTTCTTCGATTGCAAGGGATACGGTATCAAGTTCCTTTAGCGGTACTCCCCTAGGTTTGAAGTAAAGCACTTCAGGAGAACAGCCGACTCTTCTTGGAGACTTAGGTCTGCCTCTGCATTTCATTAGTTTTCATGAAGGAGATTTGAGTACTTAAAACTTATCAGTAAAATTTATTAAATAATTCCCATATGGGAATGAATTTAAAACCCTCATACGAAATATGCCAGCAGACTCAGCAATCCAAGTACTATGCAAAATCTGGCAAAATCAAACCTCTCTGCGATCTTTATAAAAATATCAATGGTAAGTATTCCGAATATAAAGGCAAAGAGTAACGCCAGTAGCGAATTCATATCGATTGTCAGTATTCCCATTGCCGCTATCCCCACATCTGCTGCCAGTACCGCAGGTATGCTCATGAGGAAACTCAGTCTGAGCGCCTGGGTGGCATTGAAGTTTCTCAGAAGCAGGGATGAGACTGTGATCCCTGAACGGCTGATGCCGGGAAGTGCTGCAAATCCCTGGGCAACTCCTGTGAAAAGAGAATCTCCAAAAGAGGGCAGCTCTTTTCTTGTTTCCCTTTTTGAGGCGCTTATCTGCAGCAGGCCGGTGAATATCAACAGCAGACCGATCAGGGCAGTTGCGATCTTCCCTGATATCTCTGTCATTCCGGTTGCAAAGATTATCAAGGGAAGGCCTACCAGACCGGTCAGGAGTGTTGAAATGATAAGAAAATTGATTATCGGTTGATCTTCTCTCTTACCTGATGCCAGATTTTCCAGATATTGCGGGATATCTTTCAGGATCTCCATGATGTCTTTTCTGAAATATATGGTTGCAGAGAGCAGTGTCCCCGTGTGCAGCCAGATGGATATGGGAAGGGCTTCAGCAAGCGTCTTTCCAAAAACATTGATCATCAAAAGGGATGTCATCCCTTCGCTGCTTATGGGTAACCACTCTGCCACGCCCTGGACGATACCAAGTATGACCGCCTCAAAAATTGTTAACATCACGCGTTATCTTCTTTATTTGTATATATATTGCTTGGTAAATTGAGATAATAAATAATGGGCATACCTGTCAAGTTATTAACAAGAATCACCGTTGCAACAACAGTCAGCACTATCCATGTCCTTACCTCTGAGGGCTGCTCTTATCATTGCCCAGGCACATCCAACTCCACTCTGAACTTCAATTGCCTGCACGGGACAATTCATTGCGCATGCTCCGCATTCCATACACGATGAAGGTCTTTTGAGTTCAACGTGTTCCCCTCCTCCAGTGAACACTCCATGAGGGCAGACCTGTGTGCACATAAGACAGTTGATACACTTTTCAGGATAATATTGCAGAGTATTCTCATTATATGAATCAAACATCAGATCACTTCCATTAAACGAGTTATCCCGAGAATGATAAGGAGTAACATTCCCGTAACTGCCATAAGTGCCATCAAAGGCACGTATCTGAAAATCTCTTTTTTGACACCTGTTCTTGATGTATGGGTTGTGCAACCTGTGAAATTGAGGGCAAGGTATGCGGTTACTGAGGCGGTTAAAAGGAATGTTGTTAACACAGCAACTATTCTCTCCCACAAAAGGAGCTCAGAGCCAGCTGCAATAGTTGCTGCAAAAGGAATTGTTACGATTGCGCCCAGGATAAGTCCTTTTGTGCTAAAGTCCTGTGTCGGGATGAAAGGATACAGAACAGGGAACAATACAGCTCCTGTAAATGCAATTAAGATTGCTATGAATGCTGCAAAAGGACCGGCCAGCAAATAGAGAATAAGGGCAGCGATCAATGTTGGCAGAACAATATGGGTTAATTCTATGGGTGTCAGCACCAGTCTTTCCCGGAAGGTGAACCGGACTCTGCGCATTTCAGGTGTTGCAGTGTGTGTTTTAAGATACTCCGGCAGGTCCCTGGCACGTACTGGTCCGTATTCGATCTTAAATCCCGACAGGCGCCTCACTTCATGTGCAGAAACACCCGGAGCACTTAGCTGAGGTAAAATTATGTTTCTATGCTTGATTATATCTGAGAGTCCTGACCACCTGATACGGTATACAATCTCTGCAGTGCCGAATGTTCCTTTGCCGGCAGCACACCATACATTGATCCCTTTGGTGTCGATAACAAGGATGTAGCAGTCAATACCATCCAGTGAGCTGCGTAGTGCATCGAAACTGAGTGTGTAATTAGCCGAGACGAATACCGGTGAATCCGCATCAGGATTTCCCTGTCTGTAGATGCCGGGTTCTACGATGTGGCCCATTCTGTTAACTCCCAGTCGGGCAAGGAAATGGTCAGATCTGTCCCTGAATGAAATGGTGCTTGTAGTTTCACGGATCACAGGCGCATGGCTATTCCGGTTCAGATCGATCATTCTGATAAATTGGTCTGTATCCGCTTTGCTGTCAGGTTGGCAGCATGAGCCTGTATCTTTATTATCCATATTCCTTCTCTCTGTAATGATAGTTCATCCAGATGGTCTGGAATATTAATACTATGAAAGTATGCTACACATATATCTATCTGCTAAATAGAAAAGCAACTGCTATGGTTGATAATGAAATAATCAGATAAGCTTATCCTTCAATCTTGTGAGACAAAGATCAAACCGGAAGATCACTCAAATCTATCTCTTCCCCCGTCCTCAACCGGTCCCTTAAAAGAGTTATCTTCCTGTCTATCTTCTCAAGGCTCTTGAGGTGCTTTTTCTCATCTTCTGTGGTCTTCAGCAGTTTTGAGATTCCGCCGTTCTTGATGACCAGCCGCTGATCTGCCGAGAGTGCCAGCAGGGGATCGTGGGTGCTTATCAGGACGATCTTGTTGTTGCTTACCAGAAGTTCCAGGGATCTTACCTTATCTACCCCGGCGTTCTCGATCTCATCGATAAGGACAACGGATGCAGGACTCAGAAGTGCTGTATCTGCTATCATCAGTGCTCGTGACTGTCCGCCTGAGAGCTCTGTGACAGGGGTATTCCGGCTGAAAGTCTCCCCTGCCAGGACGTTTGCAGTGTCATATATTTTCCGGATGATATGTGATATCTCATCGACCATACGGCTTTCAGCATGAAGTGTCAGGAAGTCCTCTACACTGAGGTCCATGACAAAGTTCATGTTCTGTGAAAGCTGTGCGATAAAGCGTCCCTCGGTTGAGAAACGCTCCTCGTCATCTGGGGATCTGCAATCAACCAGTATCCTGCGGCCGGTTGGAGTATCTTCCTGCGCCAGGGATTCGATATCAGCCAGAAGGCGTGATTTGCCGGACCCCGTGGGACCGACTATCGCTGTCACCTCACCCTTTTTCAGTTCTACCGAAAAGGACTCCTTCTTGCCTTTTTTATCTTTACCCGGGAGCACCGTCAGGGATTCGACCATGAACCTGTTTTCCTGTTGAAGTGCTCTTACCTGCTCGATGAACAGGAAAAAACCGTCGATGAAATCGGGATAGCTACTTCCCTTCTCGATAAAATGTTCCTCTCCAAGTATCGAATCCAGCTCTTCCAGTTTCCTGTCTGCGAACCTGGAAGGATCGATGGCGAAAGAAGAGAAGTAGTCCTCTATCCAGGGCATTATTTCCATGAGTTCATCTATTGTCATCCGGAGCATATCTTTTCGCAATCTAATCATCTCCTCTGAAATTCACGAGCTTTGAAACACCCATCTGCCTGTCATCTCCGATCTTCCTCTCTCCTAGACAGTACGAACATAGAGCTCCGGGCATGGTAAATCTGAGTGTGGCTCCCTGAAGTGTTTCTACTGAGCTGCTTTTCTCAACAAGCTTTGCAAGATAGAAGCCACCCTGTCCCGTAACGCCATTGACATGAACTATCGTTCCACCGGGGTTGACCTGACGGACTCTGTATGCAAAGACCTCACGCTCTGCCTGGGAGACGATATCCCCTTTGGTAATGACAACGATATCTGCAAGTTTTAACATCGGACCGATCTTACTGGGCGTATTGACACCACTCAGGTTATCAATGACACAGATCGCCAGAATATCCCTGATATGCGGGGAACAACGGTTGCAGAGGCCCGCACTTTCGGTGATGAGATAATCGAAGTTGCGCTTTTTTCCCCATCCAAGTGCCTCTTCGATATTGCTCACAAAGAAGTGATCAGGACACAACCCTCCGGAAAGTCCGGTCCTGACCGGAATATTGGAGCTTGAATAGAGTTCTTCATCCTGGGCCGAGAGGCAGTCGAATTTGACCACACCTACATTCAGGCCCTTCTGTCTGAGCTCTTCAATTGTCCTGATTATAATACTGGTTTTTCCTGATGATGGAGGACCTGCTACCGTGACAAGTCTCAAAAGATACCTCCGGTGATGGTGAACTGCTTATTGAAGACCTCTGCTATCTCTTTTTTAAGAGATCCTACATCGGTGTTCATCAGGTACTCCCATCCCATCCAGTAAAGTGGTATGTCCTTAAGGTCATTATCTACTTCAGGGTTTGTTGTGGGGAACAAAGCCCTGGCAGAGACCTCTCCAAACTCTTTTCCGCACAGGAAATCCGTGATTTCCTTTACATTTTCAGCTGCACTTTTCTTGACCAGCATCTGTACAGGGCTTACAATAGCTCCCTCTGAAGGAATGGTAATCGTTACCCGCGACTTGTCCTTGATCTTCCTGGTAAAGAAGTAGGGCATAATGTACATGGCCGGTACATCGTCTTTTTTGCTGTCTATCATCTTTACCATCTCGGATGGATGGAGTCCTGTATATATTGATGATGCAAGCTTTTTGATACCTTCCATTCCGTACATCTGGTAGAAGGGAAGCAGTACGCCATTGCAGAAAAATCCGTTCATTCCCCGCATGGCAACTCTGTTGTGGTTTTCTTCTTTCAGTATGTCTTCCCAGGATTCCGGTTTGCTGTCATCCTCCATGAGCTCATCTATTGTCACCAGAACAAGCAGGTTTGCAGAGAGCATGGTGAACTGGTCGCATGGGTCGGCATAATCTATTGATTCCAGATCGCAGTTCATGGGAGATGAATTAAGATTCACGAAATAGTCCTTGCTGAGAAAGTTCTCCCGGAAGAGTTTGTGATAGAAACTGTTGATATCGGAACTGATGATTATGTCCGGCAGTTCGTCGATGGATGTAACCGAATCTACATATGCATAGTAGGAGAGCTCATGATTGACATTACCTTCTACCAAGGAATGGAGCATATTGCCGGTTTTTTCCCTGTACTCAGTTGAAAAGGCATCAAGTGCACGATTAAAGGGCATTTTCATACCGCAAGGTAAGAGGGCAAGAAGGCTCAGCTCCTTTTGTCTTTCCGGGGAATCCGCAAGTGTAAAATCTCCCTTTGCTTCATTGTCCTCAACAGCCTGATTCAAAAGCTCAATAAACGATTCCCTGTTCACCGATACCATTGACAGGGCTGTTTTTAATTTCAGCAGTGGGCCAAGTTTTTCGAGCACCTCCCGGTTCTCGAATTTTCCCATTCCATGCTGTTTGAATATTTTTAATAAAGAGGGATGTTCACTCAATATCTGGTAAATGCTCATTGTTTCGTCAATTGTTTTCATATTATTCCCCTGAAGGTTTCATTTCATCTGCCCTGATGCTACTATTTTCTTATCTGGTCAATTCCGTATTTTACCAGTCTTTGTTTGATCTGATCTTTGGGGTTCAATTACTCTAATAAGCAGACAAATATTTAAGTATTAGCATATAGGAAGTTAACTTCCTGTAAAGTTCTTTGATTTTGAAAATAGTCCTGCCTGTTTTTAACTTACATACTTTTTTCCGAAGTAGATGAGTTCCTGTAAAAAAGAAGACGCAGGATTTTATCGCATCATTTTTTGATTTCTCTTTATCTATACTTTTTGCGAAATCAGGTAGAAATAAATATATGTTTTGGATAATGCTTTTATAATTAAACACTTATGTACCTAAAGGATGTATTTGATCTGATACAGATTCAAATACAGATGAAAATTTCAAATAAATACTCAATTGTCAAGTGATATCATGAAAGTAAGCGTACCATGCATGGGAAAAGGCGGAATCGATGATACAGTCAGCCAGCATTTTGGAAGGGCACCTGCCTACACCGTCTTTGACACAGAGACCGGTGAATATTCTGTTGTAGTGAAAAATGGCGGTGAAGGTCCTGCTGATCTGATGGCTGGAGCCGGTGTGAACATAATGCTCTGCGGAGGTATCGGAAAGGGTGCTGCAATGATGCTCCAGCAGAAAGGGATTGATGTTTTCATTGGTGCATCCGGAACTATAAAAGATGCCATTAATGCATGGGAATCCGGTGCACTTGCAAAGAACCAGGATGGCAACTGTGACAGCCATGACCACGACCATGGTCACGATGACTGTAGCTGCAATTGCAGCTGTCACAGTCAGGTCACACTTAGCTGAATTGCTATAGCAGCATAAGCAAGAGAATTGCCATATGGTGTGACAAACCCGTTCCGGTAAAACGATTCCCTGTCTGCAGGTGATTGTTTATCTTTTTTTATGTAGGATCTGATAGTTCCAAAGTTATTTGTTCGCTGATGTCTCTCTTCTATTGTGAACACGAGAAATTTCTAATCAGGACACATGCAGGCTGGTGTCGTAAAATATGAAATGTGCATTGTGTGATGAAAAAGAATGCAGAGAAGGCAAGGACTGTGTTGGTATATCAGACGACACTCTCTACGAAGGGTCGGACCTTGAGTCTATGAAAGTTTCAGCTTCTATCGAAGCCCGATACTACATGCAGAAAACAAGATTTGAGGAATTGATACTTTATGCAAAGGAAATGGGCTATGAGAAACTGGGTCTTGCTTTTTGTGTGGGTCTTGAAAACGAAGCAAAGATTATCCAGAAGATACTTGAAAATGATTTTGAGGTATTTTCTGTCTGTTGTAAAGTTTCAGCCATTGACAAAGAGAAATACGATCTTGATAAACTGCACCCCGGTGATTTCGATCCCACATGTAATCCTATTATACAGGCAGAAATGCTTGAAAAAAAGGGCACGGATTTAAATGTCATAATTGGTCTCTGCATCGGTCACGATATACTTTTCACACAGCATTCGGCTGCGCCTGTTACAACCCTGATAGTCAAGGACAGGGTGCTTGCACATAATCCGGCAGGTGCCATATATTCCAACTACTATCTGAAGAAAAGATTCGGTCTTGAGGAATGAGGAATGCTTGGTATGAAACTTACAGTTGTCTATGATAATCAGGCAAAAGAAGGGCTCAGGAGCGGCTGGGGCTTTTCCTGCTATATCGAATCCCCTGAAAAGAATATACTCTTTGATACAGGCTGGGACGGACATCTGCTGATGGATAACATGAGTAAGCTCTCCCTGTCACCAGAGGATGTGGGTATCCTTGTGTTATCCCATAGTCATTGGGATCATATTGGCGGGCTCCCCGCGTTGCTAAATGAGAATTCCGATCTGGAAGTATATGTACCATCCGGCTTTTCTGCAAATCTAAAGAATGAGATATCTTCAAGATGTAGAGTTCTCCATGAGGTAAAAGGTCCTCAGGAACTGTGTCCGGGTGTTCACACAACAGGAGAACTTGGGAACAAGATCAAAGAGCAGTCCCTGATACTAGAATCAGGCGGAGGTATCTACGTAATCGCAGGTTGCTCACATCCCGGACTTAGATCCATAATGGATGCTGCGTCTGTCTTTGGTGATGTTAAAGGTATTATCGGAGGCCTGCATGATAGCCTGGAATATGACCAGCTTGCAGGAATGGAGTTAATAGGTGCAGGTCATTGCACGCAACATAAGGATAGGATCCGTGAGATATATCCTGATTCTTTTGAAGATATATTCGCAGGATATGTAACAGAGATCTAGAATACAATATAGAAAAGCAATTGATCTTTGGGTTTAAAAAAAGAAATTATAGCAGCACGTGTGTGCCACTATTGAAATATCTGTTTTATCTTCTTCTGCTTGCAACAAAGGCAACTGCCAGCATACCGACCAGTGTGAGTGCACTGAAGCCCGGAAGACCGTTTGAGTTTTCTTCCTGTTGTTCTGTGCCTTCGTTTTCTTCCAGGAGCCCGGTATCATCAGAGGTTTCGGACTCGTCTTCAGAAGCTTCGACGATGCTGGTATCCTCTACCGCACTTATGGCAAACGGAGAGAATCCGGGTGTCTTTGCTGTAAAGTAAACAAAGTCGGAATCTTCATCTGCTATCGCTGTTTCAAGCTGGTTCCACTCGGTGGTATATCTCATGAGCCTTACATTGGCAGAATCTATGTCATTCTCCTCAAGCCATGATTTTTCCACACTGAAGGAAACTTCCGGACTGGATATCGTACTGGAACTTGCCCAGCCGCCTTTACCAACCCAGATGTTCATGTTCCTGTATACCTTGCCGTTGGGCTTGGAATCCACAAGTGCTGACGTGTCATGCAGAACTTCAATTGTTACATCGATCATACCTGCATTGAGCTTGGGTGTGAAGGATACAATGCTGATCGGGTTTTCCTCGCCAGTGAATTCATATTCAGCAAGGACGTCCTTCTGCATGTATACCTTCTTCACAGCCTTATGGGCAATGTTCTCATACTCTTCACCACTGGCGCCGCCTCCGCCGCCACCGCCTCCGCCGCCGCCGGAGGAGGAAGATGTGTCAGAGCTTGTTGAAGGACCGACTACAGAGGAACTTGTTGTTACGGTTCCTCCAGGTATGGTGGATGTTACGGATAATGGCAGTGTGTTTGAAGATGAAGGGTCATCAGCAACCACTGTCCATGAACCCGAACTTGATGCACCTGGTGCAATTGTACCAAGTGATGCGGGATCTGTTCCGCTGCTGAGACTCCAGCCACTTGGGAGTGCCAGGTCGACTTTGACATTGGTAGCATCGGCAGCACCGGAGGATGCACTGTTGGATACCACATAACTTAGCACTACTTCCTGTCCTGCACTGACAGATGATATGTCAGTACTGGAAGATACACTAAGTACCGGCCTGTCTTTTACTGTGATTGCAGATGATGCTGTCTTTGCAGTACTACTGTCATCATCTCCTGAGGCTGACACAGTGAAGGGTGATGAGTGAGTTCCGGTTGAGGTAGCTGTAACAGTCCATGAAACGGCTTTTGTACCGTCACTTGTGAACTGTACCTGCTGGGTCGGACTTGGTATTGTGAACTGTCCCGAATTGTCGGTGAGTGTCACATCCACCGTAAGCGTACCGGATACACTTGCAGCGCTTACAGATGATGTTATGGTAATACTTTCGTCCTTCACAACATTTGTATCATAGCTGATACTTCCAATACTGAGGGAAGCCGCAGCAGAAGCAGTTGGGATGGTCCCAACTGCAATCAGTATAGCCATTAAAAATACGGCTAGTTTTTTCATTATCAATTACCTCCCATTGGGTCTTCGCCATCCATTGGTCCATCGTCCATGTATTGTCCCTGCATGAACTCTGACATATCACCCTGCATGAAGAAGTTTATCTTCAAGGTTTCTGTTCCTCCTGAATTCTTCTGAATATCCACAAAGGCTGTGAATTCAGCAAAGTCATAGTCGATACCTTCCATGTCTTCAGGCAGAATTTCAAGAGTACCTTCTCCATCCACAAGGGTCGTATTGACCATTGCAGAACTCATATCCCATGAAACTGGGCCATCTTCTACAGGTCCTTCCTCGAAGTATCCACCGAAAGTCATCTTCAGAGACTTAAGTTCCGCAGTTCCTTCTACAGGTGTTCCATCAAAGTCCTTTGCTGTGACAAAGACGGTTATGGTCTCGTTTGTTTGAACTTCTGATACTGAAGAGAAGGACTTGAGAATTGCCGTACCTGCGCTCTCATTGATCTTGAGGGTCGGGAAGGCAACCGGCCAGCTATCCATATTGCCGGTACCAATCTCCCAGGCCTGTCCCTCGGACATATTCACCAGAGGGAAGGAATCCTGGCCATCCATGAAATTCTCAGGGATTGAGTCGTTGAATCCCTGTTCTGTGGTGTACAGGTCATATATGGAATTCACATTCTCATAGTTCTGCCAGTCACGAAGTGTAGTAAGATCCGAGTCGTCATCGTATACAGCCTCAGTAGGCATGTTCACTCCGTTTGAGAGAGTGTCCATGAGAAGTATATGATAACGTTCATCGGATGTGATCTCACCGACACCCGGCTCGACGTCATTTTCATCAAACATCATACCTGCAGTTGCAACATCAAATCCTACATCTTCATCACTGAATTTACCAGTGTAGAAGATTGGCTCGTCTGATATCCATTCAGGAAGAGGATAGACCTGCGTGACACTGCTGTTGAGCAGTATGAACCTGCCTCCCCAGTTTGAAACCGATGCAGCATAGTAATCATCGAATTCGCTGATGGTCTCACCGATGCGATAGTTGGTCACATCATTTGAATCACTTGCATTGACCACAAGTATGCTGTCCTTTGTTTCAGGGAAGTATTCAGGCAACTGGTCATACATTGTACCAGCTTCATCTTCGTAACCGAAGATGTAGTAGTCCTGGCCATTGAAGTTGGCCTGAGCCACGGATCCTGAATAGCTTGTCATGTCATTCATGACCGGTTCGACAGCTTCCACGCTAAGAATCATTATCGGACTTCTAAGGGTAAGCACAACATCAAACTCATTGATCTCACTGACATTGAAGTCCAGTCCTCCCATCCAGTATTGTTCTCCTAGAGTGAATTCCCTGACCTCAGGTCCTGAATCCCGGTTATAGCCCGGTACTGTCCACGGCCAGCCCTGATACGTCATGGATATATTTGCTGTTCCGGCACTTGAATTGCAGTCGTTTACAGTAAAGTTCCACATATCATCATAGAAGCTGGTGCTTTCATCATAGCTCAGGACTATTGTATCGCCTGTGTTGTTCACCATTGTTACATTGTAGTCCAGAGCAAGGCTTGCACTGCTTGAGTTGATGCTGGCACCGACTCCGATCTCGCCGGCTTCAAGTTTCTCTCCGTCTGCAGAATAGTTGAATGCACCTGTTGTACTGTTGTAGTACCATTCATTGAATGGCCAGTCCATGTTGTACATGTCTGATTCTGGATTGAAATTATAGGCAGAGACACCTTTCTTGAACTCGATCTCGTCTCCGTATGCAAGAAGCATGTTGTTTCCTGGCATACCGTCACTGCTGTCATCATCATTGAGTTTGATGAGGTCTATCTCACCGGGGATTCCAAGTGCTCCTGAAACCATGAAGTTACGTACTTCAAAGCGTGTGAGCTCCCAGAAAGTCTCTTCATTGGCAACTGCATACTCGCCTTCTTCGATGGTCACATTGTAGTGTATCATCCAGGAGCCGGTTGGTATGTTTGCTTCTGAAGTATTGATCTCGATGAGTGCCAGTCCCGTGGAATCAGTTGTGGCGTTGACGTTCTCGAGGGTCTGCCTTGTTTTACTTTCATCTATGAGATAGTCAATTCTGACATCCTTGTCCGCAAGTGGGTCGCCTCCAGGTGTTGTCACCAGGAATGGAACCTTTATTGTTGATCCGTTCTGGAATGTTCCGATTTTCATGCCGTTCCAGCCTTCCTCATATGTGCTGAACTCCAGTGTATATGCGGAGGATTGGTACTTGTTACTGAGCAGGTATATCGGATCGCCACCGAACTCAACAGGCTCACCGGCACTTGCGTCTATGTATCCTGCGGTGAAGTTGTATGAATCACTGATAAGCACCGTGTCATACTTTCCTGCAGTAGTGGAGTCTGCCATAAGTATGAGGTAATTATCATCGAAGTATTCTCCATCTCCATCGAGGTCTATGTTCCTCCAGTCATCGTCCTGGAAATCACTTACAAGGAATTTACCTGATTTACTCATAGCCATGATCGTATCATTCAGCAGAATACCATTCTTGAGAGTGTTCTGACCCTCCAGTTTTATGGTTCCGTCTGACTTGATTTCACTGATGGCCCAGGTCCTTCCGGTATAATCCGTGAATTCGGATCCTTCGGACACATTGAAAACCTGTGTGCTTGTTGAATTGGACAGATTTCCAATTGCCCAGTGACTCTCATTTTCATATTCGATGTAGAGTGTGTCATAAACTGTATCGATTGCTACCATTGAGTAGTATGGGACAAAGCTGCTGTTATGTGAATCCTCGCCCATTATGTTATAATCGGTTGAAATGGGTGAGATCCGATCCTCATCAATGATACTACCTGCAATCTTTCCGGCAGTTATATTGCCCAGACTTTCCAGGTAACTCTGCTTTGTAAGTATGTCCGTTGTAGCACTGATGGATGTTGTGTTGGTGTGATACTGTGCGGCACTGACACTTATCCTCATGGGGTTTGTAACGGTGACACTCGCCAGCTCAAGTCTGAACCAGAAATCAGTGTAGACTTCATTTCCGTTTTCGTCTGTGGCTTTAAGTGTCATCATGTAAGCACCCTGGTCCCATCCGGTAGTATCAACGGACACATTGATCTCATTTGGATTCAAACCTTCTTCTGTGGTGGTGATACCTGCCATCTGACTCTTTGTCTTGTAGCTTGTTCTCCACATGCCTTCCTTCATCACTTCTTCCACAGTGACATTTGTGATATTGTGGCCGTTACTGCTCCACATCTTATCCTGTGATGCTTTAACTGTGAAGTTAACAAAATCGTTAACCGGGAAGTCATATTCTCCATCTGAATCGACCCATGAGACAAAGGCTGTGGTATACACCCATGCCCTTCCAATCTCTGTGGAATTGCCATCATCAGCTTCGAAAACAAATTCGAAGTTACCTCCTCTGGAAAGTCCCGGATATTCATAATATCCAGTTCCGTTGATAGTTCCGGCATCCATCTCGGTATCATTGTACATGGTTGAAGGAGTCATCATGTCCCAGTCACCCATTGCAATGATCTTTGTAAGGGTGACATTGACTTCCTTTGAATCGAAGTTGTTGTCAAAGGCGTTCAGGGAGAAATTAATAGGCTGATCTATACCTGCATCCCATGATGTGGAATATGGATAGAAAATAAAGTTACTTACCTCAAACCATCCGTTTCCGTAGTCGGTTACACCATCCTGGGTTGTCATCTTTATCCTGACGTTGTAGTATCCGGATTTGAGACTGTTCTCAGGTGAAATGCTCAGTGTGGCATCACCGTTTGAATCGGTTGTAATTGGCCTTGTGGGATCATTTACGGCGATTGTTTCACCTGTCATTCCGTATCTTACTTCCTCAACTTCTATGGATGCGGTTGATACGTCATTTCCACTGATGTCCTCTACATGTACTGAAAGCTCGATGGTGTCATCAGCTCCAAATACCTTGAAAGTACTGGAGTTCTGATCGAATGTCGGTTTTCCTTTTATCCTGTAGAGTTTCTCATCAAACCAGGCGTCCCCTGTTACAGTTGTCGGACTTCCGTCAACTGTGGCGTTGACCCAGAATCTGACATAGTGGAAACCAAGGTTTGAGTCTGTTACATTGAACCTGAGAACTTTCTGGCCTTCTATGGTTGTCAGTGCAGGATCTTCCATATACTCGGTAACAACTTCAGACGCACTTTCACTCCAGACCTCTACAAGTCCTGCTTCGTGTATATTTTCAGCAGGTATCTCCAGACCAGTTGAAGGATCGAATGCAGTGATCATTATCCTTGCAGTGGCATCAGGAGCTACTGTGGGGCTGAACCATCCCATCTTGTTTACAGGCTCTCCGTGCACGAAAATATCCTGTACTGTGATACTTCTTCTTGCGGTGTTCCAGCCTGAGAGGTTCGCTCTGACCTCTACATCGTAGACGCCGTTCTGTTCAGGAGCTGTGAAGTTGATCACGGCAAATGTCTCTCCGATAGTTTGCTCAACCTCATCCTGTATGTCTGCAGGAACTTCTATGTAGTCATAGAAAGTCGTAGCATTCATAACGGACATGAAGGAAGTATTTACATTTCCGTCTCTGTCGGTAATACTGAGGCTGTAGTTCGCAGTGTCGAGTCCTGTCATTGATTCAAAATCAATGTTCTCTCCGCTGGCAAGATTGCTTCCGGCAATTACCAGGAATCCTTCCTCTCCCGGTGCGAAACCGTCACTCTCGCCGTCATTCTTGGAGACTGCCTTTATGAAGATGTCATAAGCCTTGATGTTGTAGCTTGTGTAAGCTTTCTATGTCTGGCTTGAAGTGCTTGCTTCATATTTTACATAATAGGTGTCTATTTCCTCATCATCAGGAATTGTATAGCTTGTGGTATAGGCACCGATATCACCGTCGTATGTGAGTGTGAGTTCGTTAAGATAAGAATCATTGTTCTTGCTTGTGATACTGGCAGTGACTGTTGCATCTGTCAATGGTGCACCGGAACTTAAATTGTTAAGGTAGACTGCAGGTATCATAACTTCACCACGGGCAAAGGTGTGTTTGGGTGTGTTCTCTGTGGAAAGCATATCTCCAAACATGCTCATGGTGTTTACAACAAATGATATGTGTCCGATGTCATCTGCAACCAGGTGATATGTACCTGCTGTGCTTTCTATGGTCATCGTTGTTGTATTGAGTCCATGTGAGTTTGTCAGCAACTCTGTGGAGGATATAAGAGTACCATCATCTTTGAACTGCTCAAACATGATCTCATCCTGAACCGGGTATCCACTGGAGTTCAATGCCAGTATGCTGATATTTACCGATTCTCCACCTGTGAAACTCGGGGTCACGATCTTTGCCAGTGTAATGGCATTCTCATTGTTGATGCTGATGAATCTGTAGCTTACTCCACTGAGTTTTACCTTGGAACCCTCTACAAGATTACCTATTACACTCATGCCTGAATCGTCTGAACTGAGATTCATATCAGGATCATCATCAACGTATGATACGTCCGAACCTGATACAAGGAAGCTGTATGTGGTATCGCCGAGCGTTATATTGCCCCCGGTCTTACCATCACTGAGGGGTCCGGTGATCCCGTGACTTTCTGAAAGTTCGATAGTCAGGACTTCACCCTCTGTGAACATCACTTCAATCGTCTGGGGATCGTTCGCTCCGACAACGTTCATGTAAAGGTATGGTGAAATCACACCGCTCTCAATGTCCACGGCAACTACAGTATATCTGTCTGCCACATCAGGAGCACTCATAGTTGTGGAGAATACTCCTTCAGAAGCTGTAACTGTTTTATTGGAGCTCTGATTTGCGGGGCCGGTAAATTCGTCTCCTTCGGGCCATATGATTATCTTTACTTCTCCCGAACTGTTACCGTCCTGTACTTCTCCGGTGATGTCGATCTCATCACCAGGACCGTATGTTTTTCCATCTATACTGAATTTTTGAATTGATGTTGCCGAACCAACCGGGTTGATTAGCAACAATAGCACAATTGTTATACATATCAGAAAACTGATTCTGATATGCCTGTTTATTTTTTTCTTGTCTGAATTCATTCCTTTCACATCCAACCCATGGATAAACGAATTAGATATTCTTAGATAGTATCTCAAATATTATATATAAATCATACTTATAGAAACAACAATTGCACATTTAATTTTAAATGTATGTTAATTTTGTTAATCTCTACTGCAAAAATCTTAATACTGATTTTATTTTCAGTGCAACTATCCGGCCATACAAATTTCAGTATTATAATAAAAAATGATGAAGAATACTCGTAATCTTTTTATTTCATCAGGACAGAAGTTTTTACGGGGTAAAGGTATGGTACATGAAACTAACAGAAATTCCGGCACCTTTGCACATATAGTACAATCTCTTCCAGACTATTCAGAAATAATTATCTTGATACTGGTGTTGGCTTTACTATGGATGTCCTCTGATGAGATTGCACATTTTGTGGATATCGTACGTGATGCATTTATATACCGCGGTGGGCCGTGAGCCTGGCTGCAATCATACATGACTAATTCTTAGTACAGCTTATATCTGAATACGTATTATACTATTATTTGTGGTGGTTTTATATGGTGGAAAGAATGGCTATTGTAAACAGTATTGGAGTAGTTTCCCTGGGAAAGGTAGTCGGATTGATCTACGCTCTTTTCGGTTTGATAATTGGAGCATTCGTGACACTTTTCTCCCTTCTGGGCGCGGTGGCTGCTCAGGGATTGGGATTTTCAGGTGCCATGAGTATTTTCTTTGGCATCGGATCGATAATCTTAGTTCCGATATTCTACGGAATAATGGGTTTTGTTATCGGTGTTCTAGTGGCATGGTTCTATAACCTTATAGCAGGATGGATCGGTGGAATCGAAGTAGAAGTAAAAGTTGAATGAATTAGTGGTAAAAAAGGAGATAAGTGGTTTACACTTTCTCCCGTATTGTTTCTTTTCTATCTGAAAATGGAGCCCATGGAAGTACGCACATGGGGCATTCTGGTCCGTAGCCAGCAGCAGCATAACCTGTCATACCACCGGCAATATTGTATACTCGATCGAATCCTTTCTGCTTGAGTATACTGCACCCCATACTCGATCTTTTACCTGATCCGCAGATGAGTGCGATCTCGGCTTTCTTGTTAAGTTCTGTGTAGCGGTCGCGTAGTTCATGGACAGGGATGTTGATCGAATTGCGGATATGAAAATCCTCGTATTCCGAAGCAGAGCGTACATCCACAACTACCAGACTGTTCCCGGTGCTTATTTTTTTGTGTAATTCTACGGCCGAGAGTTGCGGAACATGGTCGGTTTCAAGCCCGGCGGTCACCCAGTCGTACAAACCTCCTTCAAGATATCCCTCTATCCTGTCAAGTCCCACTCTGTAGAGCTGGGTACATGCCTCAAGTGCCTGCTCATAGCTGTCAGAAACCAGCATTATGTTCTTGAAATGCGGAATCAGCCACCCTGCATATGTAGCAAAATTGCTGTTCAGGTCGATATGGTATGAATCTGTTATGTGCTGGCCTCCGAAGGATTCAAAACTTCGTATATCCAGTACGGCAGAATCTTCCTTCTTTGAGGTTTCTGTGAATTCCTCAGTATTTAGTGCTTTTATGGGCGCGAATCCTTTGATCAGCACCGGTCCTTCTTTGTTCGTACCGGTACATCTGCTGAAATGGTCCGGTGCATCAGGCATGCTGGTTGTCAGGGAGTCAATGAAATCATTGAGCTCTTTGATGTTCAGTGCATAGTTGTAAGCCTTTTCATAGCCTATGGTACTTGTCCGTTTAGATGCCATCGCCCTTCCGCACAGGGACCCTGCTCCGTGTGCAGGGTAAACTTCACAAAAATTGGGCAGTGTGAGGAGTTTATCATGAATACTGTGGTACAGCTTTGTGGCAAGTTCTTCAGCTCTTCCCGGGAAGAGGTCCGGTCTGCCTACGTCTCCTACGAATAATGTGTCTCCACAGAATAACGCAACAGGTTGCTCTCCTCTTGCGGTATCAGTAACAGTGTATGATATATGTTCCGGAGTATGGCCGGGTGTTTCCAGGACATTGATCTCCATATCTTCCAGCATGAGGGAATCGCCTTCAGAAAGTGCAATGTGTTCAAAGTCACATTCGGCACTCTTCGGAGCATATATGTCTGCTCCTGTTCTGCTGGCAAGTTCCATGTGGCCTGATATAAAATCCGCATGCAGGTGAGTTTCCAGTATATGGGTGATCTTGACTCCAAGTTCTCTTGCCTGCTGCACGTATATGTCTGTATCTCTTCGAGGGTCTATAACTGCGCATGTTTTATTTCCGCTCAGGATGTATGAGCTGTGTGCTATACCTTCGGTGAAGTACTGCTTTATGATCATTCTTGTTTTCCCTTTCCAAGTAATCTGTAGTACTATATGTGATCTTACAAATAAATTATCAACCGAACGTTGACTGCTAAACTCCTGCGAAAATTATTTCAGTTCTATAATTCAAATTAAGAACAGGAAGTGAGGTTTAATGGTGGACATAGATCTGTTATCCGGATTCAGTTATGCAGTACTTTCTTTCTTTGAGACTTTTCTGACAATTATAGGTCTGGGTCTGGTGATCTATGGAGGTATTCTTGCGGCAGGGGAGGTTTTTCTCCATGAGATCGGAAAAAAGTCCTTCACTTATTCTCATATAAGGCGCCAGTTTACTGATAAGATCCTGTTCGGCCTTGAGTTCCTGATTGCTGCAGACATTATACTTACTGTCCGCAGACCCACTCTGGATGATGTTCTTCTGCTGGGTGTCATAGTTGTTGTCAGGACCATTCTCGGATACTTCCTTACAAAAGAAGTTGAAGAATATAAATTTGAAGAGTAAGCTCTCGAAGATTCTTGTGAACTTTGGTCTATATGCAAATTTAAGCTTCATATTTGGTCAAAATTCAAAAAGACTATATACTACTTTGTGTAATTCTTATCCCATGCAGGAAATCACAGGGCTGGAACTCTCTCCCAAGAAGGTGGAATATCTCAAATTTCTCTTTAAAAAAGGAGAACTTGTACGAACTACTGACATATCCACTCAACTGGGAGTTGATCCTTCCACATCTACAAAAACAATCGGTGACCTGGCTGAATCCGGGTACGTGGAGCACATCCCCTACCGTGGGGTGAGATTGACCGAAATAGGGCAGCAGTATGCGGAATTTATGGTAAACAGGCACAACATACTGAGTCTGATGCTGAGTCATTATGGTCTGTCATCTGAAGAAGCATGCGAGGAAGCATCACGCTTCGAGGCATTTGTATCCAAATCCGCAGTTGACAATATATGTAAATCCATGGGTCATCCGACTGTGGGTGTTTGCGGTAAGATCAAACATATTTCGTGTGGTATTCTCTGATATTTTTTGTCCAAAATATTTGGATACTATGCAAACAATTTGGTATATATTCAAACAATGAGGTATTTTATGAAATATAGAATGTTGAAACTCGCGTTACTAGCACTCGTATTGCTAGTACTGGCAAGCGGATGTGTTGATGATCAGGAGGTCTCCGCCACATCGTCGGATAAGCCTGTTGTGGTAGTGAGTATTCTTCCTGAGGCCGAATTCGTGGAGCAGGTTGCAGGGGACCAGGTGGATGTGATGGTAATGGTTCCTCCGGGAGCGGACCCGCATTCATATGAAGTGACTCCGGGACAGCTCCGTGAGTTAAGTGATGCTGACATGTATGTGAAGGTCGGATCAGGCCTTTCCTTTGAAAATGTATGGATGGACAGGCTGATCGAAGTAAATCCTGACATGCTGGTGGTTGATGCCTCTGAAGGTATCCAGCTAAGGGCCATGGAGGCACACGCCCATGAAGAAGAACATGAGGGTGAAGAGGAGCACGACGAGGCAGAGGAAGAACATGAAGAAGAGGCAGGATCAAAGGATCCGCATGTGTGGACATCTCCTCAGGAAGCACAGATAATGGTTGAGAACATCTATGAGGGTCTGGTGGAAATTGATCCAGATAATACTGAACTATACACTCTGAACAGGGATGCCTACATCGGGGAACTTCAGGCAGCCGATGAGCAGATAAAGGAAACACTTACCGGGAAGGAAGGCAGCACCTTTATGGTATATCATCCTTCATGGGGCTATTTTGCCGATGACTACGGACTTGAACAGGAAGCCGTTGAGATCGAAGGTAAAGAGCCAAGTGTACAGGATATGCAGCGTCTGATCGATACTGCCGAGGAAAAGAATATCACTGTGGTCTTCGTGCAGTCAGGTTTCAGTACAACGAGTGCACAAACAATAGCCTATGAGATTGACGGCGAAGTTGTAGAGGTCGATCCGCTGGCAAAGGATTATATAGATAATCTTGCAAACGTAACAGCAGCATTTGAAAAAGGGCTGGCGTAAAATGGATAAAGTGATCGATCTCAAGGATATCTGGGTAAGTTATGATGATGTTTCCGTACTGGAAGCAGTAGACCTCACCGTAGAGGACAAGGATTTCCTTGCAATAATAGGTCCTAACGGAGGGGGCAAAAGCACCCTCCTGAAGGTTATCCTTGGATTGATCAAACCTGACAGGGGTTCTGTGAAATTACTGGGTGGTAACCCGAAAAAGACCCGGAAGTATGTGGGTTATGTGCCTCAGTATATTTCTTCCAACCTTGAGTTCCCCATAAACGTATGGGAAGTTGTCCTGATGGGACGCCTGAGTCATAAGGGCCCTTTCAGGTCTTTTAATGAAGAGGACAAAAAGGCAGCTAAAGACGCTCTGAACACTGTGGGTATGCTTGATTTCAGGGACCGGCAGATCGGTGAGCTTTCAGGTGGCCAGAAGCAGAGGGTGTTTATTGCCAGATCACTGGTGACGCGTCCCAGATTGCTCATACTGGATGAGCCTTCCACAGGAATCGATTCCAGGAGGCAGAAAGAGTTTTACGAACTTCTCAACAGACTAAAGTCAGAGATCGCCATCCTCATGGTAACTCACGATATAAGTGCACTATCCGTCTATGTGGATAAGATAGCGTGCCTGAACAAGCAGTTGCATTATCACAACTCCAAGGAAGTAAGTCCCGAGGACCTCGAAGCCACATATCAGTGTCCGGTGGAGTTAATAGCACATGGTGTGCCACACAGGGTCCTGAAATTACACTGAGTGGTGCCAAAAATGCTGGAAATTCTT
>JAALLQ010000054.1_pt1 | contig 39414 bp, 37 predicted proteins | sample 7245921 | NCBI WGS metagenome assembly JAALLQ01 (sample SAMN13049200, study PRJNA578106) | oil field metagenome | isolation source: filtered produced water from oil reservoir B7 | place: USA:offshore Texas | collected 2016 | reverse complement strand
TCGAATACAGTGCGATTGTTTGGGTGCTTATGTTTGATGTGATCTTCTTTGGTGAAGATATGTCGTGGCTTGGTCTGGCAGGTACGGGAATAATCCTTGCCGCATCGCTTTTGTATTTTTGTCGCAAACCGTCGTAACGGAAATTTTGCTTAAAAAGACACCCCATTGGTTGGGGTGTCTTTTTTTTATGATGCTATGCCTTTTGCTGTCTAAGCTCAGGCAAAAGCGGAACATTGGCTTTTTTTGCCATGACCGTCATGTAGCTTTGGACAGGTTCGGGGAAGGTTAAGCCATCCACCAGCGTCAGGTTCCGCAGCCATGGGAAAATCATAATATCGTCGATACAGGGATTTTCAGCATCCGGTACATGCGGAGCAAGCTTTTGCAGTGCAGCTTCCATGTGTTTGATCAGGTGATCTGTCGCGGCAAGATGTTCTGCAAATGGGCCATGGGAAGCCTCTTTTTTCTTATTGAAGTAATCCCGCGCCGTTTGGGTCTTGAATTCATCAAAGATGGGGTCAGCCATGCGGGGGAATACCAGCTTATGAACTGTCGGAACCCATTTTTCCAGCCAGTCTGCAATGGCAGGCGATACGTCACCATCAAACAGCCTTTGCGCATTTATGGCGTCAATTTTATGCACAATATCAAGGCTTTCCCCCATGTATCCATCTTTGTCCTCAAGGATGGGCAGCATTTTTACTCCGATCATGCTGATGGGAGTTTTTTCATCATCACTGCTGAGAATTTCCAACGAGTAGGGGGTCTTGGTTAAGGCAAACGCCATTCTCGCGCGTGTGCAAAATGGGCAATGATCATACACATATAATTTCATTGGGGGGGGGGCTCTTTACTATCTGTGCTGTTAGGGGAATTCTAAGATATGTTCTAAGCTTTCCTTTCTCAATATGGCAAATTGACTTTTGTCAAATTATTCAACGGGCAGGTGATCCCACTATTGTCCTTGGTCAAAATAAATCTGAATCGCATGGTAACAGGCATCATTTTGCTTCATTGGCAGATATGAACGAAGCCCTGTCCCGGTTATAGGTGAGTGTCTATCCCTGATTGAGAATCGTTTTCATTAGGCTTGTTGTATAAAGCGAATGGGCGTCTTTGGGTATAGCATTTCAATCTTGAGGCGTGGTCTTGTGAGGGCTTTACCTGCTTCAGCTAAAAACTAGCATGAGTTTTCAACTGAAGTGGCTCAGTCATCCGAAATCCCTTGACGGTTCGTAACCATATAACATAAATCAGCCCTTTGTTTATCATTGTATGGTGGGTGAGGGGATGGGGAATTGGCGTTCAGCAGTTTGGAATGATCAAGCCGCACGCGATTACAGCGATGCGCTTGATCTTTCAGATTATGTGCAACGAATTACGCCATATGTGGCAGCGGGCAAAGTATGCCATGGCTATCAATCTTTGCTTGATATCGGCGCGGGTGACGGACGCTTTGCCGAGGCTTTGACCTTCCCGGGAGCCCGAATTGATGCCATTGAACCATCATCTGCCATGCGTTCCATGCTGCAAAGGCGTCTCAAGGACCGCACACTCAGAGTGTGGGATGTGTCGTGGTCCGATTGTCCCGATGATGGTGCGTATGATCTCGGCTTTGCCGCTAACATTGGTGCCTTTAAGGCCGCACCTGTGCAGCTTTTCACGAAAATGCGCAAACTTTGCCGATCTTTGGCTTGGGTGGTGCCCGCACAACAAGGCCCATCATCTTTTTGCTTAAGTGGGCTCGTCGCTCACTGGTTGCCGCAGGAACGCTCTGAGCCTGTTTATCTTTCTGTTCTGGGTGCGCTTGGGGCTGCGCATGCTCCGTCATCAGTAGATGTAGAAGAGTGGACCTATCGCCAATGCTTTGCCGATGCAGGTGTTGCAGTTGATTTCCTGATGGAAAAGCTCACGGCATCCGGCACGACTATTCCTCGTACGCAAATCAAAGAATTTGTGGAAGAGGAAGGAACTTTCGACGATCGAGGGAGGGTGACGTTGGAAGCGCCAAAACGGAGCGCAATTCTCCGTTGGATTTAACAAACCTGTGTATGAGGGTGGAATGAAATTTCGGCACTACGTTATATCGTCTTTAATGGCGACGAGTTGCCTGTCGGTGGCCCATGCCGACACAATTCAACAATTGGATGACATCATTGTTACGGCAAACCGTGTGGCTACCCCGTTGTCGGCGGTTGCCAATACGGTTCAAGTCTTTGACGAAGAAGAAATCCGCAAATCATCTGCTCAATCCGTTACGGACCTATTGGCCAATAACGGTGTTGGTTTTTTCAGCCAATGGACGCCGGGGCAAACCTCCATCAATCTTCGTGGGATGTCTACGGATGGTCAGGGGCGTGATTTCAAAAGCCGGGTTTTGGTGCTTGTGAATGGTCGTCGCGCTGGTACTGCAAACTTAAGCAAACTGTCATTGGACCAAGTCAGCCGGATTGAAGTCATTCGTGGTGCTGCGTCCGTGGCCTATGGCAGTCAGGCTATGGGTGGTGTCATCAACATCATGACCAAAAATGGTCGCAATACGGTTGGTGGGGCAGCGTCATTGTCCGGTGGCAGTTTTGGCTATGGCAAAGTTACCGCAGAATACGGCATGGAAAGTGATGGTGTGTATGCATACGCCGGGGGCAGTGCCATGCGCCGTGGTGATTATGATGGTGGTGGCGATGCAGGTACGCAGGTCAACACCACAATCAATCGCCGGGGTGCCTTGGCTGCAATGGATTTTGATCTCCAGAACGATGCGCAGCTGAACGTTACTCTCCGTACGGATGGTGTGTATAACACTGGCTTCCGTGGGTCGTCGTGGGACTATGACAACGATGAAACCCGCTACAACCAGTCTCTGGATGTTCAGTATTCCGGAGATTTGCCATATTTCGCGGGTGATCTGGCGGCTCAGGTCTATGCTTTCCGTGATGTGGATGATTTCCATTGGGGATCCGAAGTTTCAGGTTGGGATTCAGATTCCAACCGTCGTGAAATTACCGCAGCAGGCATGCGTCTGACCCCGCAATTTGTATTGACGGATACCACACGCCTGACGGTCGGCCTGGATACGGAATTTTCCAAACTGGACAGCAGCCGTTTTCGTATGAAACTGGATGGTTCCACGTCTTCGCAGGTACCGCCCTATGATGTGAACCAAAATGAGCTGTTGATCGGCAGTTTTGCAGAATTGTCCCAAAGCTATGATGAAGGCCGCGGTGAAGTCCGTGTTGGGACGCGCTATACCCGCAGTCAGTTATCGTTGCAGGAAACCGATAACCTGAACCTGTCCGGTGATACGGATCAGACCTTTACCGGCTGGACATATAGCGCAGGTACAGCTTATAGCGCATTGCCATGGTTGAAATTGCGCGGCAGTTTGGCTACGGGCTTCCGGGCACCGAACGGTTCGGAACTTGCCGGGAAGTTTTCATCGGTTCTGTCGCCGAATAAGGTGACATACGGCAACCCGGATCTTGACGCAGAAACCAATCGCCAGTTTGAAGTTGGTGCCACCTTTACTGCGCCCAATGCGTATGTGGATGTTGCGCTGTTTGATAACGTCATCATGGATCGAATTACCAAGAAATCCACTGGTGCCAATACCTATCAGCAAATCAATTCCAATGGCGAAGCACGTGTTCAGGGGTTGGAACTTCAGGCACAGTATGACTTTGCAGACCTTTTACAGTTAGAAGGGCAGAGCCTGCGCCTGGGCGTGAACGCAGCATACAATTTCACCATGAAAGATCATGGCGAGAACAATGCTGCGACCGGAAAATATCGCGAAAAAGTTCAGCGCATGTACGAATATCAGGCCGCATTCAACGTGACCTATGCCCCGTCTGATGTGTTCGATATGACGTTGAGCAGCGTCCTCAACGGTCCCATGTACTACAACACCGAGGAATGGATTTCCGGCGAAACCGATCGCAATACAGTGTACCGGAAAGGCCCGTTCTGGGTCTTTGGCCTGCGCGGCAACTGGGCATTGAGTGATTCCGTCACGTTGTTCGGTGGTGTTGATAATTTGTTGGATGAAAACAACCACCCGATGTTCATCGTGCTTGATGACTCACCGTGCATTGGCAATATGGCAAAAAGCAATGGCGGCTGTGGTAACAGCATGGCTGGACGTAGCTTCTTTGCCGGGTTAAAGGCAACATTTTGATCAGTCGCCGTGCATTTTGTTGTTGTGGCTTGTCCGCTTTGGGTTTGACCACAGCAGCATTTCCAACCTTCGCAGCGGAGAGCTCAATGCTCTCCGCTGTTGCGGATGCGTCGTGGCCTCGGCGGTTTACCGACGCCTTAGGGCGTCAGGTAACGGTAGCCAGCCCCCCGCAAAGAATTTTGCCCTTATTTTCAAGTAATACAGAGATCGTAGCCTCGCTCGGGGCTGTTGACCGCATCGTTGGAATTGATGGGTTGACCAAGGCCCCGCCGGAGGTTTTGCACCTGCCACGGGTTGGCAATCGTATAGGCTTTTCAGCAGACCTGATCGCACGACTACGCCCGGATTTGATTATTCTAACCCCGGCCCGCCATGCGGCGGCTTCGTTGTTGCGTCCCATGGAAATTGCCGGAATCCCGGTTGCCGTTCTGACGCACCCGACTGTTGCTGCCGTGATGGATAATATTCGCAATATTGGCTGGCTGATTGGTGAAGAAGCCAACACTGCCAACGTCATCGCAGATATGCAGGCCAAATTGAATTTGGTGCAACAGCATATATCCGGTGAAAAGCCGAAATTAGTTTACTTTGAGACCGGATCCAGTGCGCGGGGGCGTTCGGTTTCGGTTCGTCCGCACAGCTATACGGATGATCTTCTGCGTTTGGCTGGGGGCAGAACCGTGTTTCCGGCATTGTCGTCGCTGTCTCAAGTGAGCGGAGAAGCCGTTCGCCTTGCCAACCCAGATGTAATCGTGGTTGCGGGTGATCAAAGTAAGGCAGAAGCCATTCAACATCGTCCGGGCTGGAACAGTATTCCGGCGGTTGCCGAGGGGCGTGTGTTTGCCGTGCCGCGTGCGCTGTTTTTGATCCCCGGTCCCCGTATCGCAGCCGGGGCAGACTGCCTTGCCCGCAAACTTCATCCCAATGCTTTTGCCTACGTTTCCAATATGGACCAGACAGTGGATACGCCATGATACAGGTATTCTTTGCCTTGGCTTTGTTGTCAGGGACTTTGTTGTTTTCCTTATGCCTTGGTGCGGAAAGTGTGTCGCCACTTACGCTGATGGCGGCGTTGTGGGGTGATGACACGCCGTTTTCCTTGTTGTTGTGGGATTGGCGTTTGCCACGGGCCATAACTGCCGGAATGGTGGGAGCCTTGCTTGGCCTGTCTGGTTGCTTGTTTCAGGGGGTGTTTAGGAACCCGCTGGCAGAGCCGTTTCTTTTGGGTAGTGCGCCGGGGGCGGCCTTGGGGGCAACTTTGGCAATTCTGATGCCGATGTCTCTGCCAACTTTGTACACGTTGCCGTTTTTTGCCTTTATCGGAGCTTTGGGCGCAACGCTGTTGGTGATTGCCATTACCCGGTCTTTGGGGTTGTATGAAATCGCCGGGTTGTTGTTGGCGGGGGTTGCTGTTTCTGCATTCCTGTCTGCTACCCGCAGCTTCTTGATGCTTGCCCTGTCCGATGAAAGTGTCAGCCTGCAAGTTGTGTTGAGCTGGACCTTGGGCGGTGTGCAGACCCCATTCTGGGATGAATTGCTGGTGCTTGCCTTGGTTAGCCTTGGTGGAGGCATCGCCGCATTTGGTTGTGCGCGCGGCTTGGATGTTCTGGGGCTGGGGGAAGATGTCGCTGCCAATATGGGCATGAATGTGCCGAAATTCTCTATTTTGGTGCTGTTGCTGGCTTCTGCCCTTGTCGCACTTGCCGTGATGTGGGGAGGGACCATCGGTTTTGTTGGTCTGATTGTGCCGCATCTGGCTCGCATGTGGGGTGGAGCAATGCACCGTTGGACTTTGCCATTTTCCGCCGTCCTTGGGGCTGCGCTTTTGATGGTGCTGGATGGATTGGCGCGCAGTGTCCTGCAACCGGCTGATATTCCGCTTGGTTTGTTGACGGCTATGTTGGGTGCGCCGTTCTTTATTGTCGTTCTGGCCCGATGGAGGCGTTCATGAACTCGTATCTGGCAGAATTGCAGGATGTAAGCGTCAGAATTGGCGGCAAACAGATTCTGCACGATGCATCTATTTATGTGAAACCGGGTGAGGTTTTGGCAATTGTCGGGCCAAATGGAGCCGGGAAAAGCACGTTGCTTAAGGTTCTTGCCGGGGTTTTGGCTCATGAAACCGGACGCGTAGTTTTGAATGGTCAGGATGATTTGTCACGTCAGGACCGGGCAGAAGCGGTTGCCTATCTGCCACAGGAGTTTCGCCCGCATTGGGATTACAAAGTCGCGGACCTTGTCGCCATGGGGCGATATCGTGGGTCTTCTTTATTCGGGTATCAAAAATCCCCGGATGGCAATGCGCCGCAACGGCTGGATGATTGCATTGATGTTATGGAAATGTTTGATCTTGCGGAGCTCAAGCATCGTAATGTGAAGACACTTTCCGGTGGGGAGCGGGCTAGGGCCGGATTGGCGTGGGCCTTGGCTGGGGGTGCAGCTATTCTGGCGGCGGATGAACCCATTGCGGCCTTGGACCCGTCACACCAGCTTCATACCCTGAGTGCCTTTCAAACCTTACGGCAGCACTTGTCAACGGTTGTGGTCCTGCATGACATTAACCTCGCTGCCAGATTTGCGGACCGGATTGCAGTGGTAAGCGCAGGGCGGGTCGTTGCCTGTGGCTCTGCCGAAGAGATTACGAGCGGAACCGTCCTTGAAGATGTCTTCAAGGTCCATTTTGGGCGTATGCAAGCAGAGGACGGATTGGTCCTGTGGCCCAAAGTTGGTTAATCGGCCTTAATGTGAGCTAGATAGTACGCATACAAGGCTTGGATATCTGATGAACAAAGGGCGGTAACACAGGCCTGAATATCTTTCATTTCCCAATTCCACCATGCCATTTCCATAAGCAGTTCACAGTCGCCTTCACTGAATCTGCGTTTAAGGGATTTGGCAGGATTGCCGCCTACAACGGTATAGGGCAGTACATCTTTCGTGACCAAAGCCCGGCTGCCGATAATTGCGCCGTCGCCGATTTGTACACCCGGCATGATCATGGCTTCAGTGCCGATCCAGACATCATTGCCGATGATGGTGTCTCCCTTGGTTTGGAAACCATCAACGCCGTCAGAGAATTCTGGGGTGTTGTCATAAAAAAATGGGAAAGTGGAAATCCAGTCACTTCTGTGTCCTTGATTTCCTGCCATGATAAATGAAGCCCCAGAGCCAATGGAGCAGAACTTGCCGATAATGAGTTTGTCCACATCGGTTCTGTCCGGGGAAAGGTATCTGGCACAGTCATCAAAGCTGTGACCATGGTAATAGCCGGAGTATATGCTGTACTCTCCGGCGATGATGTTGGGGTTGGTAATTTGATCTTTAATCAGGCCACCAACAAAGGGTGAGGAAAAGTAATTACTCATGATGTCCAATTACACGAAATCAGGGCAGGGCAGTCTGCCCCAATTTCGGAGGCGCGTCACGCAGAAGCCGCGATAGCCTCTGCCCATGCATGGATTTCGTCTTTGTGCTCGTCGTGTGGATCATTGATTTTCAATGGCTCAGATACAAGTGTCGCCTGACAAGCCTTCAATTTTTCAATGACGACATCAACGGCACCACAAAAATGTGGGTAAATTTCATCCCCAAGTCCAAAGACCGCAACTTTTTTGCCAGCCAAACCTGCTTGTTCAAGCTTGTGTAAAATTGGTTCGAAATCTTCCTGAATTTCAATTTCATCACAGCCATAGGTCGGGAGACCAAATACGACCATGTCGTAGTCATCGGCTAGATGTTCTGCCTTTAAATCCACACAATCCATCAGGTCGACATCGTGCTCCTTGTCTAGGAAAACATCGAATACCCAATCGGCAACGGCTTCGGTGTTGCCTGACGTTGTCGCATAGGCAATGAGGACTTTGCTCATTTTACAGTTCCTTTGAATAGCATCATGCAGCCAGCGAGATAGGCTATATCACATGAAAATGACAGTCAATCTCACTGGCTTTTCGGTAACCTGCGCGGGTTAACGGTTATCTGGCTGCGAACGCACAGCCAATCGTCCTTCACGCGATATCCTGTATGGTTTGCTGTTAAAGGAGCGGATCAGTCGTTTGTTTTTCAGGCGTTGAAATACCTCGACAGTGCAGTCGGATAAAACGAAGCCATCACGGGTAAAGCATGTGACGTCAAAGACTTTACCATTGGTCGCGCGTTCAAAGCGTATGAAACCGCCCTGCGCGAGGATATGGAGCACGCGTTGCTCCGATTTTGAGATGTTCATGAAAATGATCTTGTGCAAGAAAGGCACGACCACACACCCGTGCCCGTGGTTCAGGAACGGCTTTTCTGCGTATGGTTTACTGATGCCCCGAACGGGTCAGGGCGTTAGCTGAGAACAATCTCTTGCATAAAGACCTTTTAAGGATAAAGACCGAAAAACTCCGGCATCTGGAGGTTGTTTACCAGTCGTTTAAGCTTATTTCAACCTTGATTGTTTCTTGCGTTAGAAGCAGGGATATCAATTTAAAGATATGAGGTTTTTTTATGCAGTTTCGCCAATTAGGACGAACAGATATTCAGGTTAGCACGGTTTGCCTTGGCACCATGACTTTCGGAGAGCAGAACACCCCGAAGGATGGCGTTAGCCAGTTGGATTATGCTCTGGACTGCGGTGTTAATTACATTGACACCGCAGAGCTTTATTCCATCCCGCCCAAAGTGGAAACGCAAGGATCAACAGAACGGATTATTGGGGATTGGTTGGGGAGCCGTGGCAACCGCGATAAGATTATCCTGGCAACAAAAATAGCCGGTCCAAGTTTTTATCCGTATTTCCGCAATGGCGAGCGTCCGTTTTCGGCGCAGGATATCAAGCGCGGTCTTGATGGTTCGTTGCGACGTCTGAAAACGGATTATATTGATGTTTATTATCTGCATTGGCCCGCCAGAAAAACCAATTATTTTGGACAGTTGGGGTATAGTCATCAGGCAGAGGATACCTCAACGCCGATACTGGAAACTCTGTCAGCATTGGCCGGCGAAGTTCAAGCAGGACGTATCCGTCACATTGCGCTGTCCAATGAAACCCCGTGGGGTCTCATGGAATTTCTGCGTTTGTCAGAGCAGGAAAACCTGCCGCGCGTGGTGACGGTGCAGAACCCTTATAGCCTATTAAATCGTACCTACGAGGTTGGATTAGCAGAAATGTCAATCCGCGAAGATGTTGGCTTGTCTGCGTATTCACCACTTGGGTTTGGGACGCTTTCTGGAAAGTATCTGGGGGGAAGGAAACCTGAGGGTGCCCGCTTGAGCTTGTGGGGAGGGCAATATCCTCGATACACGAATGCGGAAGCCAAGAAAGCAACGGAAGCCTACGTGCAATTGGCGCAAGAACATGGATATGCCCCAGCGCAGATGGCCTTGGCTTATGCGTATTCCAGACCTTTTGTCACCAGCGTCATTATCGGAGCAACCTCAATGGAGCAGCTTGCACAGAATGTTGCTGCTGCTGATATACGGTTGGATTCAGATGTGCTGAACGAGATTGAGGCTATTCATCGGTCTTTTCCTAATCCGGCACCTTGATATCAGTGCTTAACCGTTACGCTGGAAGCACGCCGCCAGCGGCTGTGACCGCTGATTGCATGGAACCTGAGGTCTGTCCCATAAGATCTTCGTTGCTGGTATAGGTTCTAATGTCAGATGCATCCATATCAGTCACATCGGACAAAGTGGCGAATTGATAACCGCCACTGGATGTATCTGACAGATTGTCATAGTACCAAAGCTGGGTATCGCCATCGATTTCCCGCATTACTACACCATGCCCCGAGCCATAGGATGAATTTTCAACACCATCTGTGTCTACGGTGGAGACGATGGTGAAACCTGTGTCGTCATAATCAAATAGCTCAAGATTCAGGGCAATTTTATCAAGGTCTTTTTCAAAGTCGGTGACGGTATCAAGACCAAGATTTTGAATTGAGGTATTGTCGGCAATGGTGTCAATGCTGAACGCAAAGCTGTCCGCACCATCGTTACCGGTTAATGTGTCATTTCCCTTGCCCCCGATGACGTAATCATCTTCACCAGAGCCAACAAATGTGTCGTCGCCGTCGCCAAGGATGTATAGCTCGAAATTCTCAATTTCTGATGTGGACTGGGTCGTTTGTTGCCCCGCATCAAGAACAGTCAGCGTGCCGTCATCAAGATCAATTGACGCTGACAACCCAATATCAACTTCAACTTTAAGCGTGTCGATGCCTTGGCCGCCATCCATGGTGTCATCGCCACCGGTGTAGGCAACTGTATCGTTGCCTTTACCAGCGTCGATAGTGTCTGTTCGCCAAGCTGCGCCGCGGAAGTAGTCGTTACCATCGGTCAGGGAAAAATCTTCAAACAATGCGATGTTAATTACGCCGGATAGACCATTGTCTTCGGAAACGACCTGAAAGCCTTCGCTCGTAATATCAATATTTACACCAGTGATTTTATTGCTGTTAAAGGCAAGTTTATCCTCACCGTCGCTGCCATTCAGGAAACCCACGCTTCCCGCGTTGACTTGATTGATTTGCAGGAAGTCATCGCCATCACCCAAGTCAATATCATTTGAACTGCCGCCATTTAGCCAGACGGATTCTTCTGCGTTGCTGCCGACGAATGTTGTGGAATTTGTACCACTGAGTTTGAAGTCAGAGATTGCGGTAAAGTTTACATCACCACTGGCAGAAGGCAGGGTAAAGCTGCCTTCGCCTTCACCGCTGAGGGTGATGCTTAAATCCCCGGAAATGCCGGTCAGGTCAATCACGTTGCCTTCGTCAATATCACCACCGTTGACTGAGGCAGTGTTATCATTGTCATCAAAGACAAATGTATCTTTGCCACCCTTGCCGTCCAGGTCGTCATGACCGCCATTGGCAATAATGGTTTCATCTGCGTCGGAGCCAACGAAGGTGTCGTCGCCAGAAGTAAGGTGGAACGTCTCGATTGATTTGAATTTAACCTCAACGGAGCCAAGTGCCCCGGTACCTGTGCCGGTGACGGAATTATTCCCTAACGCCGTGTAAAAACCATCATCGTCCATGGCTCCGTTGCTGTCCATGTCGATGAAAATGCCGTCGTTTGTGGCAGGGTTCAAATTGGCAAAGGAAAGTTTGTCGGTTCCGCTATCTCCATCAAAAGCCATTGTTGAGGTCGAGGAGTTAACGTTAATGGTATCATTGCACTTTGAACCAATAAGGGTTTCAAGGCCTTTGATGGTTGTGGTGTTGTTAACTGTCACTTCGGTGTTGGATTGGGTTATGGTCAGACCGGAAGTGAGCTCACTGTAATCGGCGGTATCATTGCCTGATCCCATGTTCACAGTGCCTGCGTCCATTGTCCCAATAAAGGTGTCATCATGAGACGTTAGAGTGAAATTCTCGACGTTGTCGAATGACACGGTCATTTCAGAATTTTGGGCCTTCTTGGCCATCATGTTGACGGTAACAGCCTCAGAAGAGGATATCAGCAGGGTGTCATCGCCATCGCCGCCGTCAATGGAGGCAGAGCGATTGATGTTGAACGTGTCCTCATGATCGGTGCCGATGGCATTTTCAATGTTTTGAGCCGTGACGGTGACGTTAATATTGGGAAAATCAACCACCATGTTGCTACCTGATGTGGCAAATGCCACACCGTTGGCTTCATTTGATTGGGATAAATCGACAGTGTCGGTGCCACTGCCGCCATCAAGTACGCCAGTAAATCCGCTGCTGATGACAAGGCGGTCATTACCGTTGCCGCCGTATAGTTCATCGCCGGCACCGTATAGGTCCGTCAGGGTATCGTTGCCTTCGCCGCCGATCAGGATATCACTGCCATCGGCACCGGTGAGAATGTCATCTCCTCCCAGTCCATCGAGGGTGCCGCTTGCGCCGCTTTCCAGCACAAATTGCAGGTTATCTGCATACTCCGTTCCAGAGTAACTGCCGCTGACGGCATAGCTTTCCGTGATGCCTGTCCCGGATGATGTATCGCCTGACGAGGTCGTGTCGTCGTGGCTATTGTCGTCATTGTCGGTTGGTTTCTCTGCCTCTGTGTCTGTATTGGTACTTGTGCTTGTATCGGCAGGGTCGTTAGATGTGGCGCCATTTGAATTAATCGGGGTGTTGGAGGCATTGGTTGATGCCGGGGTGCCATCGCCGGAAAATGAATCCGTATTGTTTGCTACCGGAATATCCGAAGCGGGCGGGGCATCCCCAGTGTCTTCGGGGGGAGTGTCATCTGCCGGGTTTTCATCACCGTCCTCCGCATCCGTATTCTTATTTGTTTGCTCAGACGACAATTCCCGCATCGTCGCGTTTTGAATAAAGGCGTCGCTTTGCCCAAAGTCTTTTGCTGCGGGCAGGTGTGATGCGACGGTGCCGAATTTTGCTGTGAAGTCTTCAGCCGTCATGGCATGAATAGCAATTGGACGCATAGGGTCACTGCTAATGAACGCGCTTTGTAACACGTCGGCCAACGTTGCAATTCCGCCATCAGTAACAATGATAATCTCACCAATGGTGCCGTCCGGGTCGCGGATTAGGACGATGCTGGTTTCGCCGTTATGAACCTCACCAGAGCCCGAAGTTCCGCGAAAGCCAATGGTTGCGGATGGTGTCGTGACCTTCATGGCGTCTGGGCTGGTTTTGGCGATTTGACCGCTGATAAAGGCGAATGTCCCGTTTAATACGCTGATGTTACCTGATCCGTCCTGTGCCGCAGGGTCATAGACCATCTCATCAAGGATCATCTTGCCGTTGCCACCAAGGGAGAAGTTGGAACCGTCAGCAAATACAATGCCGATGTTTCCGTCAGCCCCAGTTGTGACCACATCATCCTGAAAGACCGGATCGCCTTCTTTTAGTGTCACTGTCGAGCCATCAGCCCGTTCAACCGTGACCGTGCCGGACAAGTTTTCAATGCTGCCGATGCTGCTTTTCTGGATATTGGCTGTTTGAGCAATTTGGTCGGATTGCGTGGAAAAGCGTTCTACCCATTCTGCGCGAAAGGTTGTTCCTTGCTGCAGTTCAAGATCATCGGTTTTGTCGGCAGAAAAGTAGCCTTTGATGAGGAGGGTACCACCGTCTTTGCCAACAATTTGAAGATCTTGTCCAATTTGGTCAAAGGATGCGTTGGCGAGCTTCGTCAAGCTCCAATCCTCAGGCAGGTTATTCCCGGTCAAAATATGGACATCCTGCGTGGAAGACGGCGGTGCAATCGCAGCAGATGTTAAGGACATGATCCGGGCCTCACGATAAGACGACAAATTGTATTGGGTGTTGCTTTGAATAAGCAATTGTGAGCGAACCTATCACAATTACAGGTTTCACCCAATGCCTTTGCGTATAACCACAATCAGGCAAGACCTTAATGAAGGTAAGCGTGCTACTCGACAGGGTAGTTAGGGGGCGGTGGGGCGCGTGGTGGAGTCCCGAACGTGTAGGATATGTCCGAGGTCAATGACCTTTTCGTGTGGAGCCAACTGAGTATGCATGGCTTTTAGCAGTGTTTTAACGGCGCATGTGCCGATTTCATAGAGCGGAGTGTGGACCGAGGTAATGCTTGGGAACATTTGTGCCGTTGTGCCCAAGTCATTGAAGCCACAAATCCCCATTTCTTGTGGAATTCGTATATTTCTTCGCTGACATTCAAAGCTTGCACCAACTGCCAAATCATCATTGTTACAGATAATTGCATCGCAATCAGGGGCTTTGCAGAGCAGGGCTGTGAGTAAGTGCCCGCCCATTTCCACACTGGATGGAGAGGTCGTTGTCATAATGCGTTCGGGGGTGAATAGCCCGGCGGCTTCCATTGCTTCCCGATAGCCTTGCATCCGGTGTTGCGAGCGCGGATCCATGCGTGCGCCCAAAAAGCCGATTCGCTCGAAACCTTGTTCAATCATGTGTTCAACAGCGTTTTTTGCCGCGTCTTTATGGGAAAATCCAACCAGAATATCAATGGCAGGACCACAGGAGTCCATGATCTGAACCACAGGGATATCTACACCAGAGAGTAGGCTTCTTGCCTCGCTGGTTTGGTTGGTGCCCGTGATGATCAATCCAGCAGGATTAAGGTTAAGAAATTCAGTTATCAGTTGCTGCTCAATCAAAGGATTATAGCGGGTGTTGGCAATTTGAATGCAAAAGGACGTGTCTTCAATTTCGTTATAAGCCCCTGAAAGCACATCGGAAAACACGTTGTTGGAAAAGGATGGAACCAGCATGCCGATGATATTGGAGCGTCGTGATGCCAGTGCAGACGCCGCCGCATCTGGGATGTAATTTAACTCTTTAATCGCAGCCATGACTCGTTCCCGAACTGGTTCGGAAACCAAATGGGGTTGCCGCAATGTTCGTGATACCGTGATTGCGCTAACGCTAGCCAAAGCAGCTACATCGACAAGAGTTATCTTTTTTTTCATTAAAACCTCACAATTTCTGCACAAACTATACCGCATTTGCGATAGGTTTGATAGATGAATGCCGTGCATGATTGCGCAATCATGTAAGGGCGACTTTGAACGGAGTATCGCGTGACTGAATCCGAACATCAGGCGACCGCATACGTGGTGATGGGCGTATGTGGGGTTGGAAAAACAAAAATTGGCAAGGGATTGGCCGCAAACCTTGGTGCGTCCTACATCGAAGCCGATGACTTCCATCCCGCAGAGAATATTGATGCCATGCAGCGTGGTATTCCGCTGACGGATGAAATGCGCCGCCCTTGGTTGGTCGGATTATCCCATGCGGTTGAAGATGCCCGACAACAAGGGACGGTTGTGGTAGCCTGTTCTGCGTTGAAAAAAAGCTATCGGGATTTAATCCGTGGTTTGGTTGGTAAGGTCCAGTTTGTATTCCTGACCGGAGAGCAAGCATTGATTGCCGAACGTCTTGCCGCCCGGACAGACCACTTTATGCCTCCCCAGATGCTGCAAAGCCAGCTTGATACGTTGGAAGAACCAGCACCGGATGAAGAGGCATTTCACATTGATGTGAAAGGAAGCAGTGAGGTTGTGCTTGCAAGGGTCTTACGAAAGATCGTGGCAGCCAGTCACTCGAAATAGCAACGCGTTTTACCATTTTATCCTAACGGAGGAACGACCATGAAAAGCATGTTCAAGAAGCTGGCGGTGACGGCAGCTGTTGCCATTGGTTTGACAACAGGGGCTCAAGCTGCAGATTATGCGCTGCGCTTCCAGTCTTCGGACCCGGCCGGAAACCCGAACTTTGAAATTCAAAAACAGTGGGCACAGCGCGTTGCTGATATGACGAATAACCGCATCACTATTGAAATGATGCCGGTGAATTCCATTGTCCAACACACGGAAACTATGGATGCCGTTGCAGCAGGAATTCTTGATGGTCACATCACTGATACATCCTATTTCACCGGGAAAGATGCAGCATTCGGCCTGATTGCCAATCCTGTTGGTGCGTGGTCTGATCCGCTGCAAATGCTGAATTTCATGGAATACGGTGGCGGTAAGGAACTGATGAATGAACTGGTCCAGCCTTATGGACTGCACTTCATCGGTGCGACTGCAACCGGGCTTGAAGCATTCGTTTCCAAAGTTCCGCTGGATGGCGTTGCTGACCTTAAAGGACTAAAAATGCGCGCACCGGAAGGTTTGGTGCAGGAAGTATTTGCCGCCGCAGGGGCAGCACCGGTGAATTTGCCGGGTTCCGAAGTATTTACATCCCTTGATAAAGGCGTGATTGACGCTGCTGACTACACGGTATTTTCCACCAATCATGCACAAGGCATGCATGACGTTGCAAAGCACCCGGTGTATCCGGGCTTCCACTCTTTGCCGTTGGTTGAAGTGTCCATGAATAAGGCAAAGTGGGATTCCATGCCCAAAGACTTGCAGGCCATTTTGACGGTTTCTGTTCGTGATTTTGCCCGTGATATCAACGCAAAACTGACCATGAAAGATGCAAAAGCCGTTGCAGAAGCATCTGCTGATCCGTCCATCACCATTCACAACTGGTCCGCTGCTGAACGTGCGAAGTTCCGTTCCATTGCGATCAGCCAATGGGAAAAAGTGGCGAAGCGTTCCCCGAATGCACAGAAAGTCTATGACGTTCTGACGACTTATCTGCGTGAACAAGGCATGCTTGCCAACTAATGCATTGCATACACAGGGGTGCCCCGGATCAAACGGGGTACCCTTTGTTCTTGATTTGGTGAAGGAGGGATACGTGACCGACGATAATACAGACCAAAACCTACCGCATAAGGTTGATCCGGGTGCAGATCCGCATTCGGGCCTTTTGGGGCGTGGGGTTCAGGCATTGGGTATTGTCTTTGCACTCGGTATTCTCTGCTCCGCATTTATTCTTATTTTTGAAGTTTTCATGCGATATTTGTTCAATTCACCAACGATTTGGGCGCATGAAACGGTCATTTTCCTGAATGCCATGGCGTTCGTTTTCGGCGGATTATATGTCGCATCCCGTAATGCTCATATTCGCGTGGTTTTGATTTATGACACGCTGAGCAAACCGGTCCGTCGCTGGTTTAATATCGGAATTTCGCTCGTCTGTTTGGTGGCGACCAGCTTTTTTGTCTGGGCCGCGTGGCAAGGTGTGCAGCGGGCTATTTTTACTCCCTCCGGTGATTTGCGTTTTGAAACCTCCGGCTCAGCATGGAACCCGCCGACTCCCGGGCTGCTGAAGGTGTTCTTGCTGATTATTCTGGTGGTTATGAGCATCCAGTTTCTAATTTTTGTTATTTCATACTTTATGGATAAAGAAGCCTGACATGGAACTTTTGACACTCATTCCTGATTTTAAAGCCATGGGTATCGAATGGGCCACCATGGCGATGTTTGCCTCTTTGCTGGGGTTATTGCTAACCGGGATGCCGTTGGCCCTGGTTACGTTATTGGTGGCGTTGATTTTCGCCTTGGGTTGGTTTGGCCCCATGGCGGTGCCGTTGATAACCAGCCGAATTTTCAGCTTTGTAAATTCCTTTGTTTTTGTTTCCGTTCCGATGTTCGTCTTGATGGCGGCTATTTTGGATAGGTCGGGCATAGCGCGGGATTTGTTTGATGCCATGCGTCTTGTCGGTGGACGGTTGCGTGGTGGGGTTGCGGTTCAGACGCTTTTGGTTGCGGTCATTTTGGCGGCAATGTCAGGGATCATCGGCGGTGAAGTGGTGCTGTTGGGGATGCTAGCGTTGCCGCAGATGTTGCGCCTTGGCTATGATCGGCAATTGGCAATCGGTGTCTGTTGTGCTGGGGGGGCGTTGGGGACGATGATTCCCCCCTCAATCGTGCTGATTATTTATGGTCTAACTGCCAACGTTTCCATTGGTGATCTGTTCACCGCAGCATTTATTCCCGGTTTCCTGCTGGCAAGTTTATACATCGCCTACATCCTTTTCCGCGCTTACAGCAATCCCAAGGTTGCGCCGATTATTGAACGTGAAAATGTACCGCGTTCCGAAGTCATTCGGTTAGCCAAGGGGCTGATTTTGCCGATGCTTGTTGTTACGTTTGTGCTGGGGTCGATTTATGGCGGTATTGCCAGTGTGACGGAAGCCTCCGCAATCGGGGTGTTTGGGGTCACGTTATCAACGATTATTCGGCGCGAATTTTCAATTCGCCTTATGGTGGATGCAGCACGCCAGACATTATCAACTGTCGGAATGATCGTGTGGATTGGTATCGGTGCGACCGCGCTGGTTGGGGTGTTTAACCTGATGGGCGGTATTCACTTTGTTTCCGGCCTGATTACCGGGGTTTCCGAAAATCCGACGGTGATTGTGCTGTTTATGATGCTGATTCTGTTCGTCTTGGGAATGTTTCTGGATTGGGTCGGCATCGCATTGCTGACCATGCCAATTTTTGTCCCGATTATTGTCAAACTTGGGATGGACCCGGTGTGGTTTGGCGTTGTGTTTGCCATGAATATGCAGGTGAGTTTCCTGTCGCCGCCATTTGGTCCTGCTGCGTTTTACCTGAAAAGTGTTGCGCCCAGTGATATCTCCTTGGGTGAGATTTTTCGTTCCCTGCTGCCGTTTATCTGTTTGCAAATTCTGACGGTCGGATTGTTGCTGGTGTTCCCCGGAATTACTGGCCGTTAACTGAGAGACTGGTGCTATGACGCAATTTGGAAGTTCCGCAGCCATCGGCATGATCGGCCTTGGAGTCATGGGGGGCAATTTGGCCCTGAATATTGCCGAAAATGGCTTTCACGTTGCGGCTTACGACCGCAATGCTGATGCTGTCGCACGGGTTGTTTCTGCTGCTTCGGAGTTGCCGGGTATGGTGCAAGGTTGCGGCTGTTTGGCGGAAATGGTAGCCACCCTGCCACAGCCCCGTGCCTTTATTATTTTGGTTCCGGCAGGGCAGATTGTTGATCAAATCCTTGACGAAATTGCCCCGCAATTGGATGCGGGGGATATTTTGATTGATGCTGGGAATACGGAATTCCGAGATACCCAACGCCGAGCCGAAGCTATGCGGGCTCAGCAATTGCATTATATTGGCATGGGCGTTTCGGGCGGAGAAGAGGGTGCTCGCCACGGTCCGGCTTTGATGATTGGCGGCGAGGAAGTGGCCTTCCGGCAGGTCCAACCGATAGTACAGGCAATTGCAGCCCGTTTTGAAGGAACCCCCTGCGCAGATTGGGTGGGCAAGAATGGCGCCGGGCATTTCGTCAAAACCATCCACAATGGTATTGAATACGGTGATATGCAGTTGCTTGCTGAAGTCTATGGCTTGATGCGTGGTCCTATGGGGTTGTGCCTTCAGGACATCACGGCTGTGTATGAAAAATGGCGGACAGGCCCGCTGGCATCCTACCTGATGGATGTGACGGCTTCGGTATTGATGACCACGGACCCGGAAAGTGGGAACCCGATCGTTGATATGATTGAGGATCAGGCCGGACAAAAGGGGACAGGGCGCTGGACTGTTGTGGAGGCTTTGCACCTTGGGCAGTCTGCAACCATTATTGAAGCCGCGTTGGCAGCCCGTGCCGTGTCGTCACAGAAGCGGCAACGCTTGTATGCCGCACAGTCCATGCGTCATCCAGAGCCGCCAACTTTTGTTGGGATTTCTCAGCCGACGATGGAGCAATTCGCAAAGGCTTTGCTTTCGGCGCGGATTTTGGCGTATTCGCAGGGGTTCTCGATTTTGCAAGCCGGGTCCGAACAGTACGACTGGCAACTGCAAATGGATCGTATCGCCAAAATATGGCGGGCAGGGTGTATTATCCGATCGGCCTTGCTGGATGATATTGCCAAAGCTTTTGGCGCGGGGGTTCCGCATGATTTGCTGATGTTTGCGCCCCAGTTCCATGATGCGTTGATGGAAGGGCTGCCCGCCTTGCGCCATGTGGTGGCTTATGCGGCTTTGAGCGGGACACCAGTTCCGGCGTTGTCTGCGGCCCTTACGTATCTTGAAGGCATGTGTCAGGCTCGGGGGACAGGCAATATCATTCAGGCTCAGCGTGACTTTTTTGGCGCGCATGGTTTCGCACGAGTGGACCAGGAGGGGACATTCCATGGAAACTGGCCGCCACTGACGGAATAGCGCGATCGATCAAAAGTTGTTAACCTGCATTTGATAACTTTCTCGGAGGTAGGGTAATGCGTCGATGCTCAGTTCTTGGCCTTTTGGTGTTGTGTCTTGTGCTGACAGGTTGTGCTCGCTATCCGTTGGATATGACGGAAGCAGAATGGAACGCAATGTCTGCTGATCAACGGTATGCAGCCCGATTAAAACAGGCAGAACTGGATGCTGCGGCGCAACAACGCCAAGCACAAAAAGAAGCGCATGAACAGGCGTTGCAATTGGAAGCAAAAAAACGCCAGCAAACCTTAATTGCGCAACGCCGATCTAATCCCGCATACGGAGATGTTGTGCAGTGTGTCATCAAATCACCGATGGTGGATTTTCATCCGGGCTGGCGCAAGGCTGAAAGCGTCGCATTCAGCTTGGTCCGTTCGGAAACATCCAGAGTGTCGCTTCAGGCGGAAGACAGCCGTCGCACGTCAGAATTTTGGGCATACTTTGATGAGAATGGAAGTACGCTGCGTTTGTGTGAACGCAACCCGGGTCGGTCAAACTTCAGGGACTGTGATGTCGTTCCGGTACTGGGTCGGGATTTAATGACAGGCGTGGATCATCAAATAGATCTGCCGAACTTGCTGCAGGGTGTTTTGCGCTGTGCGTACGGGCCGGGAACCGGTGGTCCGCATCAGATCATTTTCATGAAATAGTTGGGTTATGCCCCTAGTCTTGAGGTTCAGGGTCTTCAGGAGCACTGACCGGAAGAATGTCTTGCCGTTCTTCCCGCAGTGCTTCCCGTGCCTTGAACCCAACGTAATATTTGAAAATATTTCTGACGTATGTCACAGGCTCATGGCTAATTGAGCTTGCCGCAGCAATTTCCACATTTTCAAACCATACATTCGGGTTCAGCCCCATTGATTTTGCCCGTCGCCGTGCTTTGGCTATATTGCCCGGTCCAGCATTATACGCCGCGAGGGAAAACAGAACCTGATCCAGCGAACTAATTTTATCACTGGCGTAGTACATATCATGCAGGTGTTTCAGATATTTAACTCCTGCCTCTATGTTTTTGTCCGGCTTGCTGATGTCCAGAATACGAACACTTGCATCCCGTGCGGTTGATGGCAAAACCTGCATGATGCCGATGGCTCCGGCGGGGCTACGCTTGTTTTGGTTCAAGCCGGATTCTTGATACCCTTGTGCCGCAATTAACAGCCAGTCAAAGCCGTACAGTTCGGAATATTTTTTAATGTGTTTGGATATTGTGTGTAGCCGTTCAGTTTGAACCGGACTGGTGGTGTTCTTGATCCATTTGGGGTTCAGGTACTTCTTAATCAAAAGATTGCCAAAGAGTGATCCTTTGCGGGTTTTCTTTTGAAAGGCATTCACCAAAGCCAGCAGTTCTGTATTGCCGGGGCGCACGGCCCAAGCGGTTTCGCCATTTGTGTGGATTTTCAAGTCTGGGTGAATGGTAATGTTGGGAAACACCTGTGCCCAGAGTTTCCCCTTGTGGTTATCAACCACTGACATAGGGATCATGCCCGCATTCATCATTTCAAGAATGTCGTAGTCTTCCAGCCGTTCATCCACCAGAGTTATGGGAATGGTTGGGCGTGCCGATAATAGTCTGGAGCTATTTTCATCCAGAATGTGCTTGTAATAGCTGCTGGATTTCCGAACATGCAGGCCAACCTTAGCCACATCATCCAACGATGAAATGCTGTCATAACTGGTAGAGGTGACGATAATCTCATCCACATCAGTTTGGTTTGGAATTGCAAATGCTACCTTATCTTGCCGCGGTTTGGTGATAGTCAGATTTGCCGCGATAATGTCGCCCTTACCATCCAAAAGACGGGGTATTAATTCGTCACGAGGAACCACCACGACTGTTACAGTTAGGTTTTTCGCGCTTTTTCCCAATTTGTTGCGGATGTATTTCTGGAATTCGCGGCTCATGTCGATGATGGCACCACGTTGTTCCAAATTCTGATAACTCACAAACAAAGGATTATAGGTCGTCAGGATACGAATATAACCGCGGGATAGCATATCCGGCAGGTCTCCGGTTCCCGGATATTGGGCATGGGCCAGTATGGGGTCTGATAGGGGCGCAACGTCCCGCCGAGGAACGTCAATGACGGCAACGATCCCCATGACCATAAAGAACAGTCCAATTATCCAAGACCATAGTCGACGTGAATTCAGTGATCTCATCAGGGCATCCCTGTGCAGACAGTGGTATGCGTCGGCTGGCACACAAAAGGTGCGTGCATCATAAAGTTATATTTTGGTATGTTTGTGTCTGATTTGAAGGTACAGCCCTTAGCGTGAGGCGTATATTATGGAATTTCTCTGTGGGTGGTGAGACCAACCAGCCCAGACACAGAGTAATGGCATTTCTGCTATGTGGAATTAAGTATGGTAAAAATTATCAATTTTGCCTGATAAATGGTTGATTCTTTCGAGTTTCCCGGTTTATTACAAAGGCAGAAAAAGTTTGCAATGAAACTTCGGGATGAACAACGGCATAGTTTGCTTAGGGGGAAACTGTCTATGAAGATCTTAAAGCTTTTTGCATGTGCAGCAATGGCTGCCGTGATCGCAGTACCGGCTTTTGCTGCGGATTATAAAAAAGAATATAAGGTATCAACGGTCCTTCCTGCGCCGTTCCCGTGGGGGATCGCTGCCGAAAAATGGGCCGAGTTGGTTAATGAGCGCACCAATGGTCGTATCAACCTGAAGATCTATTCCGGCACACAACTGGTTTCCGGTGACCAGACCAAAGAATTTACTGCGTTGCGCCAAGGCATTATCGATATGGCCATTGGTTCGACTATCAACTGGTCTCCTCAGGTTAAGGAACTGAATATCTTTTCCATGCCTTTCCTGATGCCTGATTATAAGGCCGTGGATGTGTTGACACAGGGTCCGGTCGGGGAAAAATTGTTCAAAGCCGTTGAAAGCAAAGGCGCAATTCCACTGGCATGGGCTGAAAACGGATTCCGTCAGGTGACGAATTCTCAGCGAGAAATCCGCACACCGGCTGATTTGCACGGTCTGAAAATTCGGGTCGTTGGGTCTCCGTTGTATCAGGACATTTTCTCTGCCCTTGGAGCTAATCCGACGCAGATGAGCTGGGCCGATGCCAAGCCGGCATTGACAACCAAGGCCGTGGATGGTCAGGAAAACCCGATGACGGTTTACAAGATCGCCAAAATCCAGACCGTCAATCAGATGTTTATGACCCGTTGGTCTTACGTCAATGATCCGCTGATTTTTGCGGTGAACAAGCGGGTTTGGAAATCCTTCAGCCCGGAAGATCAGAAAATTCTGAAACAGGCTGCGGTTGACGCCGGTCAAGTCGGGATTGCGGCGTCTCGTAACGGTGATGAGGAAGCCCTTAAGGAAATCGTTCAGCATGGTGTGAAAGTCACCGAGCTGACAGCAGATGAACGTCAGGCTTTCGTTGATGCGACCCGCGATGTCTACAATACGTGGGCTAAGAAAATTGGTTCTGATCTGGTCAAGATGGCTGAAGAGTCCATCGAAAAACGGTAAAAGTTCGTGAAAGAGTCCAGTACAAATGAACATGAAGCGTCTCCCCGGATTAGGGGGACGCTTCGCATTGATCAGGCCCTTGCTGCAGGGGCTATGGCGCTTATCTGCCTGATCAGTATCGCAAATGTAGTTGTGCGTTATACAACGGATATGAGCTTTGCCTTCACCGAAGAATTCTCGGTGTTTTTGCTTGTGTTCATGACACTTGTCGGTTCTGCCTTGGCCTTTGCGACCAAGGGGCATTTGCGGATCGCATTTTTTGTTGATCGTATGCCAAAGAAATACCAGAAACTGGCCGAGGTTGTTTCTGTTGCATGTACTTTGGTCGTTTTTGCGCTGGTTTGTTATTACGGTGCACAATTCGCATATGACCAATGGGAATATGAAGAAACCTCCGCCGGGCTTGGTTACCCCAGCTGGATTTACTCCATTTGGCTGCCTATTCTGGCAGGGCTAATCATCATCAGGGTGTTACAGCGTGCGTTCTCCGACTTTGGAGGTTCGCATGATTGATCCCAATTTGATTTTGTTGCTCAGTTTTGCCTTGTTGCTGATTATTGGAGCCCCGATTGCCGTGGCACTATGCCTGTCGGCAGTATTTGGCATCATGGCTGGGCTTGATATCTATGCTTTGGCAACGGTCGGCACCAATACCTATAACGGTATTGCCAAATACCCGTTGATTGCCATTCCACTGTTTATTCTGACCGGAATGATTTTTGAACGTTCTGGTGTCGCAGCGAAGCTTGTGACATTTGCAACCGCAGTGGTTGGTCCCCGTCGAGGCGGTCTTGCGGTTGTCGCGGTGCTCGTGTGTTTGCTGATGGGGGGTATGTCCGGTTCCGGTCCCGCAGATGCTGCGGCTGTAGCGACGGTTATGATCCCCTCCATGATGAAGGCAGGGTACCCCAAATCATTTTCAGCCAGTGTGATTGCTTCATCGGCTTCAACTGCAATTCTAATTCCGCCTTCCATTGCCCTGATCATTTATTCGATCATGGTGCCGGGAATGGATTTGCGCGCACTGTTTGCGGCGGGTCTGATCCCTGGATTGATGGCAGGGCTTGCGATTATCATTCCGACAATCCTTCTAAGCCAAAAACATAATTTTGGTGCTTTGGAGGAACAAAAACGCCCCGAATTTTGGTCTAGTCTGAAGGGGGCTATACCCGGTCTGATGGCTCCGGTGATTATTCTGGGTGGTCTGCGTAGTGGCTTGTTTACGCCGACAGAGGCTGCTGTTGTTGCCGTGTTCTATGGCCTTTTGGTCGGGACCATGGTGTATCGCAACATGGGGTGGAAAGACATTTATCAATGTCTGGCTGATTCCGCAGAAACCTCAGCCTCGATCATGATTATTATCTCTCTTGCCGGGATTTTTGCATGGGCGGGCAGCACTCTTGGTGCATTTGATGAGGCAGCATCAATTCTGTTTAACGTTTCTGATAACGGTTATGTGGTTCTGGCCCTAGTCATGATTTTGCTGCTGTTTGCAGGAATGGTGCTGGATGGTGTGTCGATTTATCTGATTACCCTGCCATTGTTGATGCCCGTCATGGAGACCTTTAACTGGAACCCCACTTGGTTCGGTATCCTGATGGCAATGAACATCGCAATTGGTCAGTTTACGCCGCCGGTGGCTGTGAACCTGATGGTGACAACCAAAATCGCTGATGTCGGGATTGAGGCCACAGTGAAATGGGTGGCTTGGTTCATGCTGTCCATGGGAACGGCTTTGGCTTTGGTCGTTATCTTCCCGCAATTGACGTTGTGGTTGCCGACTATGCTTGGATATGCGACGCACTAAATCACGGCCTATTATTTAACTTAAGAAGCCCCGCATTGCCGGGGCTTTTTTGTTGGGTATCCGTGAAATGGCTCTCAGTATCGGGGTGCGTTCTCTGTTATTTCAGCATTCAATCCCCACTTCTTATTGGATGGCAGCGTGTTGGATTTGAATGAAAAATGAGGGCAGGGATGGTCGAAAAGTTCACTGATCCATATACAACAGCCGATGGCGCAAACAGGGCTGTGGTTCCGTTTTCAGGTCTGAAAACTTTGTGGATCAATACCGGAACGTTGTGCAATCTTTCCTGCCGAAATTGTTATATCGAATCTTCCCCTTTGAATGACCGGCTGGCGTATATCTCCCGTAGTGGGGCTTATCAGTTTTTGAAAGAGGCAGCCGCTCATGGATCCGTAACCGAGATAGGGTTTACGGGTGGCGAACCATTCATGAACCCGGATTTTTTGGGCATTGTTGAAGACGCGTTGGAATTTGGATTTCATGTATTGATCCTGACCAACGCCATGCGACCTATGCAGCGTTTGCATAGACAATTTCATGAGTTGCTACGTCACTATCCAGACCGCATCGCGGTTCGGGTGTCGTTGGACCATTACTAGGCAGAAAAACATGACGAGGTCAGAGGTCCAAAATCTTGGGATATCACATGGGAAGGCCTGAAATGGTTGCAGTCTGTTGGGGCTGATGTCTCGGTGGCTGGGCGATTGATGTGGGATGAAGACGAAGAAAGCCTGAGGCAGCAGTACCAAGCGTTGTTCAAGTCCAATGGATTGATTGTGGATGCACTTGACCCGGCGCGGCTGGTTTTGTTCCCGGAAATGGATATGGGCGCAGATGTGCCGGAAATTACGGAGCAGTGCTGGGGCATTCTTGGCAAAACTACGGATAGTGTGATGTGTGCCTCCGCACGCATGGTTGTGCAGCGAAAAGGGGCAGCATCCCCCAAAGTCGTGGCCTGTACGCTTATTCCCTATGACACGCGGTTTGAACTTGGCGAAACATTGGCAGAGAGCTTTCGGCCGGTTCCCCTGAATCACAAACATTGCGCCAAATTCTGTGTGTTGGGTGGGGCTTCGTGTAGCCAATGACGACGGGAGGCAATGATGGGCAATCTACAGGACAAGAATTTGCTGAAAGTTGACCTATGTGTTTTGGGGGCGGGTTCTGCCGGATTGTCGGTCGCGGCGGGCGCTGTGCAGATGGGAGCCAGCGTCGCCCTCATTGAAGGCGGTCAAATGGGTGGGGACTGCCTGAATACAGGATGCGTGCCTTCTAAATCATTGCTGAGTGCGGCGCATGCTGTCCATCATGTTCGCAGCCTCCGCCGATTTGGGATTAAGGCTCATGTGGAACTCATTGATTTTCAAAATATTTACGATCACGTCCACAATACCATTGCCCAAATTGCCCCGCATGACTCTCAGGAAAGATTTGAACAGCTTGGCTGCCATGTCATTCGCCACAATGGCAGGTTTCTGGATGAGAAGACCGTGCTGGCAGGAGGCATTCATATTCGGGCACGACGGTTCGTTATTGCCACAGGCAGTCGGCCCGCACTTCCACCACTTCCCGGTTTGACAGATGGTCCGTTTTTGACCAATGAGACGGTTTTTGAACTCACTACACTGCCGGATCATGTGTTGGTGCTCGGCGGCGGCCCGATTGGAACCGAACTGTCGCAGGCATTTTGTCGCCTTGGTGCCAAAGTTACGATGTTGGTGCGGTCCCGGTTATTGCCGAAGGATGACCCGGATGCGGTTGAGATACTTCGCGATGCCCTTGTTAATGATGGCATTACCGTGATGGAAAATTGTCTGATTTCACGGGTTCACCATATGGATGGCAAGGTGTCGGTTGAGCTTCAAAATGGTGATCTTATCCATGGCTCTCACCTGCTGGTGGCGACCGGACGGCAGGCCAATATTGAAAGCCTTGATCTTCACCTTGCCGGAATTGAAACCACGGGCAAAGGCATTCAGGTAGACGCTCGCCTGCGGACCTGTAATCCGCGGGTATTTGCCGCCGGAGATGTTATCGGCGGGCCGCAATTTACCCACTGGGCCGGGTATCATGCCGGAATTATCATTCGCAATGCCTTATTCCGGCTTCCGGCAAAAGTCAGTACGGCGGCTTTGCCCCGTGTCACCTACACAGAGCCAGAACTGGCACAGGTTGGACGAACTGAATCAGAAGCCAAAGCCCTTTATGGCGACAAGCTGATCGTCCTGCATAGCCCATTTGCCGATAATGATCGTGCCAAAGCAGAGGCCAACACCACAGGGTTTGCAAAAGTCATGGTGACACCAAAAGGCCGCATTATCGGCGCAACACTGATCGGGGCGCAGGCCGGAGATCTATGTCAGATCTGGGGGCTTGCCATATCCTCTGGGCAGAAAATCGGAGCCATCGCCGGGATGATCGCACCATATCCGACACGGGGGGAAGTTAACAAACGTGTGGCGGGCGGGTTCTATACACCGAAATTGTTCAGCAAAACGACCAAATGGCTGGTCAAGGCTTTGAGTTGGTTGGGATAGGGAAGGGGCAAGTATGCAAAACCTGCGACGTTTTCTTCCGGTACTTGTCCTTTTGCTTCTGGCGGCGGCTGCCTATGGCATGGGTTGGCATGCGTATTTGAGCTTCGATGCCTTGCAAAGACATCGGGCACTTCTGCAAGGGTTCGTTTCAGACCATTTTGTTCTGGCGGTTCTGACGTTTGTTGCCGTGTATGCCGGGACGGTGGCGATTTCAATTCCCGGTGCCAGCGTTCTGACTGTCACCGGAGGCTTCCTGTTCGGGGTTATGGTTGGCGGTAGTTTGGTGGTGCTGGCTGCAACGATCGGCGCATCGGTAATTTTTATGGTTGCTCGTCATGTCGCAGGCAATGCTATCCGGCGTAAGGCAGGGCCATTCATTCAGAAAATGGAGGAAGGCTTCCGTAAAGACGCAATCAGTTATCTTTTATTCCTGCGTCTGGTTCCTGTTTTCCCGTTCTGGGTCGTTAATTTGGTGCCGGGTATTGCAGGTGTCCCGCTTAGGGTTTTCGTTCTGACAACAGCGATTGGTATTGTCCCCGGAACTTTCGTTTACGCGGCCTTTGGTGCCGGGTTAGGGCAGGTCTTCGAACGTGGCGAAGGTGTCAGTTTACAGGGCGTTCTCAGCCCGACCCTGATTGCGGCATTCGTTGGTCTTGGCCTTCTGGCATTGTTGCCGATTGTCATAAAACGATGGCGGCAACCATGAAGTTGACAGTGGTTATCCCAACCCTGAATGCGGCCGAAACATTGGCTGCGACTTTGTCCTGTTTTGATAATCAGGCTGTGGATGTTGTGGTGGTGGACGGAGGATCAAATGATGACACCATCACCATCGCAGCGGCACATGGGGCAAAGGTCATGCAGACTTCCCGTGGTCGGGGGCTTCAACTTGCCTGCGGTGCTTGTGCCAATGTTGACGAGCATGGTTGGTATCTTTTCCTGCATGCAGATACGGTATTGTCCCCAGACTGGGGGCAACATGTTCAGAAGTTTGTGGCTGATCCTGCTTGTGCAGACAAAGCAGCAGTGTTTCGGTTCTCTCTTGATTATGCGGCGTGGCAGGCACGATTGCTGGAAAAGCTTGTGGATTGGCGCAGTCGTTGGTTCGGCCTGCCATATGGGGATCAGGGGCTGCTAATCTCTCGTGCTTTGTATCTTGAGCTTGGTGGTTTCACGCCCATACCACTGATGGAGGACGTGGATATTATTCGTCGGATCGGTATACGCCGTTTACGGCATTTGCCATGTTCTGCCGTTACTTCCGCCGTGCGCTGGGTAAAGGGCGGCTGGTGGTTACGATCCTTGCGAAATCTGTCGTGCCTGTGCCTATACAGTATGGGGGTGTCTGCCCATACTGTGCACCGTTTGTATCGGGGGGGCTGATGCACAACCATCTGATTATCTTTGCACGGGTGCCCCGGTTTGGTGTCGGCAAAAAGCGATTGGCAAATGAAGTCGGGCCGTTAACGGCACTTCAATTCCAAAGGGAAAACCTATCATCTTTGCTGCGGCGTGTCGGTAAAGACCCGCGCTGGATCACATGGTTGGCCCTCACGCCGAAGGCAGGGGAATACACGCCACCAATCCCGATCAGGAAGCTGATACAACCCAAGGGGAACTTAGGGCAGCGGATGGGGGTAATTATGCGCCACATGCCCCCCGGTCCAGCCTTAGTCATTGGCAATGATATTCCTGGCATTTTATGCCAAGATGTCTATCAGGCTTTTCAGATGCTGCGAACGCATGATGCGGTTTTGGGCCCGGCGATGGATGGAGGATATTGGGCCATTGGATTACGGCGACGGTACTGTTTCGTCGATCCGTTCGCCAATGTTCGCTGGTCTACGAAATTCGCCTTAGATGATACGTTAAAGAATATGCAGGGGCTTAGGGTCGGGTATCTGCGCTCTTTACGAGATGTGGATACGGCGACGGATTTAATACTCACAGGCTACAGGAGAGGTCGGTCATGATGATATCAGCCAAACCCATGTCAGAGTATCCTTGGTTTGTACGGTTACTTTTCCGCAAACAGAAAAAGACCTATGGCAAAATTCTGGAACCTGGGTTGTTGTGGGGGCGGACACCGTGGGTGTTTTCTGCCTTGGCCCTGTTGTATGGGGCACTGAACCGAAAATCCTCTCCATTGAAGCCTGCATTACGGTCGATGGTGACGGTGCGGGTTTCACAGATCAATCATTGTGCCTTTTGTGTGGATATAAATTCCGCGACCTTACTGAAACGTGGGGTTTCCCCTGCCATTGTTATGGCGGTACAGGACTGGAAAACCAGTGATTTGTTTACCGGGACCGAGCGTTTGGCTCTGGAATATGCAGAGGCAATGACCATCACGGAACCGGGTGTCAGCGATGAGTTGCGGGAGCGACTGAAAGAAGAATTCTCAGAAGATGAAATCATTGAGCTGACCAGCCTGATAGCATTTCAGAATATGTCTTCGAAATTCAATGCGGCGCTGGATGTCCCGCCGCAGGGCTTTTGCAGCTATCCACCTGCAAAACCGTGATGAGAGTGGAAAATACGAAACAAACCTGATAGGGTGCGCGCGTTTTCCTTCCTCAATAGAGAATTGACTTATGACCTTATCTGCACTGATGGCTCGTGGGGAGTCACAATGTGAGTTGTGCGGCGCTTCCGAAGGGCTGCTTGAATTTGCGGTGGCACCGCACGCCGAAGGCACTGTAGAAACCTCCGTTTTGGTGTGTCCGACTTGTCAGGCACAAATGGATGGCGCGGATGCCGACCTTGATGTGAACCACTGGCGTTGCCTTAACGATAGCATGTGGTCGCAGGTTCCCGCCGTTCAAGTTGTTGCATGGCGTATGTTGAACCGCTTGCGGTCCGAAGGCTGGGCGCAGGATGCCATTGATATGCTGTACTTGGATGAAGAAGCCCTTGCATGGGCTCAAGACGGTCAGAGCAGCGCAGATGCCGCCGGAGACGTAGTCCATAAGGATGTTAACGGTACCGTGCTGGAAGCCGGTGATACGGTTACCCTGATTAAAGATCTAAAGGTTAAAGGCGGTGGCTTTACAGCCAAACGCGGGACTGCCGTTCGCGGGATTTCCTTGGTCCCGGATGATCCCAAACATATTGAAGGTCGGGTTAGCGGTCAGCAAATTGTGATTATTGCTGAGTACGTTAAAAAATCCTGATTTATTCTGTTGATACGACAACGCCCCCGACCAATCGGCGGGGGCGTTGTCGTATCTGTCTTTTCAGAATTACGAAGACCGAATTGCGGACAGAACATCGTCCACTGCAACTTTAAGGTTGGTGGTGTGGGTCAAAAGGTTCTGACATTCTTTGGCCAGTTTGTCTGATGCCTCGTTCGAGGCTTCTGCTGCCTCGGCGACTAATGAAACAGATTCAGCAACTGTGCGGTTTCCGTTTGCGGCTTCATTGACATTGCGGCTGATTTCAGAGGTCGCAGCATTTTGTTCCTCTATAGAGGAAGCGATGGTGGCAGTGACCTGATTGATATCAACAATACGCCCGGACATAGACGTAATTGCCGTGACTACGGTTTTGGTCTCGCCCTGAATGTCGTTGACTTGCTTGGTGATTTTCTCCGTGGCTTGTGCGGTTTGCGTTGCCAGTTTTTTCACTTCATCAGCAACCACGGCAAAGCCTTTGCCCGCATCTCCGGCCCGTGCGGCTTCAATTGTGGCGTTGAGGGCCAGCAAGTTAGTTTGTGCTGCAATATCATTAATCAGACGGATGGCTTCACCAATATGATCCGCAGCCGTGGAGAGTTCCATTACTCTTTGGTTGGTTGCATCTGCTTCTGCCGCTGTTTCCTGAGCATTTAAGGATGCGGTTTGAACTTGGGCGGCAATATCGTTGATGGATTGCGTCAATTCCTCGGATGCGGAGGCAACCGAATCTACATTGTGCATCGCCATCTCAGAGGCATCACGCACAGTAGAGGCTTCTGCAGAGGTCTTTTCTGCATTTTCTTTCATGATGCGGGACAATTCGGTCAAGGTCCGGGCGGTCATGGATGTATCACGCAGAATATCCCCAATGGCGACTTCAAAGTCGTCAGCCATTTTTTGCATAACCTCGTTACGGTCGGTGCCGCGAAATGTTGCCTGAATATCTGTTTCGTCGTCAATGTTCATATCCTGCGCGTCTATCGTGACGGGCTCTTGCTCGGAGGCTTCAGCCTTAATCGGTACAGGAACAGTGACGTCAGGTTTACTTTGTCGAAAATGCCGGAGCAGAGACATGTTGCTGAAGGCAACGAGAATAATTCCGCCCAAACCGATGGCGATGGAAATTATAAGGCCGTCGCGGGACAGCGCATCGCCGACTATAAAAAATAAATAACCAATCAGCATCAAAACCGTGAGTGTGCTCCAAAATGTGGGCACCCAGTTTTTCAACTGTGATGAGGATTCGGATGTCATACTCATCCCCCTGACGAACATATGAAAATACCTGATAAATGCATTATCAGAGCTTTGACCTATAAGGTATTATTAACGATATCTGTTTTAAAGGTGTGAAGGAAGCTGAATTCCTGTGAAGGGCAGCTTCGTTCAACAAGCCTCATGGTTTTATGGTTGTTTGACCTTGCTCAATTTTAGGGCGTTCTCAATGAACCTTTTGCAGGAATGAGGCTTTCTGAGCAAAAGAAAACCTCTAACCCCTTGATAAACTGTGCGCTATGGTCATTTGCAGTATTGTATGGTGACACGTTGTGATGGGGATGGATATCTTGGCAAATTCCAAAATAATCGGTTTTATCGGATTGGGGATTATGGGCTGTGCTATGGCACGCAATCTGCAAAGGGCAGGATATCAACTGCGAGTCCATAACCGGACCAAGGCAAAAGCCGCGCCATTGCTCGCGGAAGGGGCAATTTGGTGCGAGAGCGTGGCAGAACTCGCCGCCGAATCGGATATCGTAATCTCAATCGTTGGATACCCAGTCGATGTAAGGCAGGTGTATTTGGGAGACCAAGGCCTCATTGCCAATGCAAGGCCCGGCACAATCCTTATTGATATGACTACATCCAATCCGTCATTGGCTCGGTTGCTTCACCAAACTGCTGAGAAACGCGGCGTTAAGGCACTGGATGCTCCGGTATCCGGTGGTGATATTGGGGCACGGGACGCGACCTTGGCAATTATGGTCGGTGGTGACGCGGACGCTTTTGATGCTGTTCTTCCGGTGTTTGAGGCAATGGGGAAAACTATCCGCTATATGGGTGAAGCAGGCAGTGGCCAGCATACCAAAATGGTTAATCAAACTGTTATTGCCAGCACTATTGTTGGCGTTGCAGAAGGGTTGGCCTATGCAAAAAAATGCGGACTGGATGCGCACAAGGTTCTGGAGGTGATCGGAACCGGTGCTGCCGCCAGTACACAGTTGGCGGTCTATGGCCCGCGCATTCTTAATGAAGATTATGATCCCGGCTTTTATGTTCATCACTTCCTTAAGGACATAGGTATTGCCTTGGACGAAGCAGAGGCACTGGGGCTGGATTTGCCGGGATTGGTGTTATCGCGCAGCCGATTTGAAGAATTATCCGCCTTTGGTTATGGTGATGAAGGGACACAGGCGATAGCCCGTCTGTACGATCAGGAATAAGGAGGCAATCATGCCAGTTCCGCTATCAGCCCCATTATTGGCCCTGTTTTCAGATTTCGGGGCCAATGGACCATACTGTGGGCAGGTTCTGGCAGTGTGGGCAGGACTGGCCCCTGATGTTCCGCGTGTGAACCTTTATGCGGAGGTTCCGTCCTTTCATATTCGGGCCGGGGCTCACCTTTTGTACGCTTACACTCGTTACCTGCCGAAGGGATCAGTCATAGAAGCTGTGGTCGATCCGGGTGTTGGCGGAGATCGTGACGTTATTGTGGTTTGGGCTGATGGATATTGGTTTTGTGGTCCCGATAACGGCCTGCTGTCCATCGTGACGCAACGAGCTTCGGAAGCGCGGTTGTGGCGGGTGTCTTGGCAACCAGAGGCGGATTTCCCTGCGACTTTTCATGGTCGGGATGTGTTTGCCCCAATTGCGGCGCATTTGGCTCTGCACGGCTCCCCGCCGGAGCCGTGTTTACGTATGGGGCGATCGTCTTGGCATGTGGGATGTGCAATTGATGACCCAATGGCAGAAGTCATTGATATTGACCGTTTTGGTAACTTGATCACGGGAATTCACGGCGGAGATATCAAGAATAATGAAGTCTTATACGTCAATGGTCAGGCGGTGCCATATGCAGAGCGCTTTGAATGTGTTGAACTAAAAGCGTTATTTTGGTATGTGAATTCGAACGGATTGATTGAAGTTGCGGCGAATCAAGCCTCTGCCAGCGATGCATTACAAGCAAGGCTTGGCACGGCAATCGTTTGTAAAAAATAATTTGTTCTGGTCTAACATAGTGAAACATGGCTGTTTCTTTGACTTATCGGCCTTTTTCCTTTTGTTATCAGGAAAACAAAGTAATATTTCCCTTGGTTTTGTGTAAGCTACGTACTATCGAATTCAGGCCCAATATATTGGGAAGGGGGAGAATTCAATGAGTTTTGTAGTTCGTTTCTGGGGCGTTCGTGGCAGCATCGCTTGTCCATCACCGTATCATGTGCGATATGGCGGCAATACCAGTTGTGTGTCCTTCACCATGGGGGATTATCACCTGATTTTGGATGCCGGAACCGGAATACGTCCTTTGGGACAATTCTTGAATAAGCTTGATGTGCGTCAGTCGACCATTTTGTTGACCCATACCCATTGGGACCACATTAACGGCTTTCCGTTCTTTGGGCCTGCTTTCCTTCCTGATCGTCATTTTCGAATTTTGGCCGGGCATTTGAAGAATGATGGTGGTATTCAGCAAATTCTGGCGACACAGATGCATACCCCTATGTTCCCGGTGCCGTTGGAGGCGATGAAAGCCAAGCTGGAATTCGAAGATTTTCAATCAGGTGAAACGTTCAACCTAACGCCTGAGATTGTGGTGAAGACCTGTGGTCTGAATCACCCCAATGGGGCAACGGCTTATCGCGTGGAATATGAGGGTAAGGCCGTTTGTTATGTCACCGATACGGAACACGTTCCCGGTCAACCGGATCAAGCCATTTTATCACTGATCGATGGGGCTGATTTGGTGATCTATGATTCGACCTATACGGATGAGGAGTTTCCGGGGAAAATCGGTTGGGGGCATTCCACATGGCAGGAAGGCATGCGGTTGTGCCGAATGGCGAATGTAAAGCGATATGCAATTTTCCACCATGACCCGGACCATGATGATGATTTCATGGATGCAATCGGAGCTGAAGCCAAGTCTTTGTGGGATGGGTGCTTTGTCGCGCGAGAAAACGAACCGATTGCCGTTTAATCTCTGTTTCTTGCCACTATTGGAAACGGGCAGGGATAACACGCACAACAATGCGGCGGTTGATTTCCCGGTTAATCGGTAGTGGATTGCCAAACGGGTCTCGATTGGGAACCTTTGGTGCGATATCAGCCATGCCGACAGCCCGTAAACGGGATGGACTCATTTGTGTGCTGATGAAATAGCGAACAACCCCGGTGGCCCGAGCTGAAGACAATTCCCAGTTGGATGGGTACTTTACCGTGTTGATCGGGCTGTCGTCCGTATGCCCTTGAACTTCGACCTGAAATGCTTTGTATAGGTCGGAGGTTAGGGTCATGGATACACGGCCCAGCAAGGGTTTTGCAGTTTCCCGTAAAACCGCAGACCCCGGAGCAAAGAAGCTGGAAGAGGCAAATTCAATTTGAATGCCACTGCTGTCTGATCCAATGCTCGAGGTTTCCTGAACATTCATATCGACAATGATTTCCTGCATTTCCTTTTTCAGGCTTTGCAGAGGGGTTTCTACGTCCCGTTTACCGACACCTTTTGCCATTCCGGCCTGAACTTCTTCAAACTTCGCAATATCAACCTTGGAAATCGAGGCCAGCAGAACAAAGAACGCAAGCAGAAGGGTGACGAGGTCGGAAAAGGTCGTCATCCAGCCTTCTTCTTCATTTTGTTGCTTGTTTTTTGGTGCGGCCTTAAGCATCAGCGTTTCAGGTGTTTGTCGATGTTGAAGTGGATTGCGGGATCAAGGTAAGAGTTCATCTTATCCTGAATGTAGCGTGGGCTTTTACGTTCCGCGAGCAGGGCAATGCCTTCGGCAACAAGATAGTTACGGAACTGAACGATTTCTTCACGTTGTTGAATTTTGCTGGCGGCAGGTAAGAACACCAATCGGGCAGCCAAAACACCATACAGAGTCGTAATCAAGGCAACCGACATACCCGGGCCCAACTGAGCCGGATCATTTCCCATGCTGTCGAGCATAATGATCAAGCCGACCAGAGTCCCGATCATACCAAATGCCGGGGCAGTGTTACCCATGCTGCGCAGAATGGTGGCGTTGATGACGCTGCGCTGGAATGTGGTCTCAATGGTGTTTTGCAGGATTTGTCGGATTTCTTCGCCTGTGTACCCGGTCACGACCAAATCAATGCCGAAACGAAGAAAATTATCCTGACGGGCAACGCCTTTTGCATCGTTTTCAAGGCCGGGCAGGCCGCTTTTTTGGACGATGTAGCCCCAACGGATAACGCGCCCGACTTCACTGGTCAGCATGTTGCGGCTGATCCGGTGGGTAAACATAATGGTAACGGTAACTTTCAGGGCATTGATGACGTATCGATATTCAAAAGCGATGAACGTCGCGGCCAGCGTGCCGCCAATCACCATGATGAAGCTGGCGAAATCCAGAAACAGAAGATAGTTGGCAGTTTTCAATACAATGGAACTGATGAACAGGCCAAAGCCCAGGATAATCCCGAGCACCGTCGTCATAGACATCCAAAAATCCCCTCAACTCAATGGTGATGTCCTGAAATTCGCTATCTCACTGTAATTCATTTGTGGATACAATTCATCACCTTAAAGCGCAATAATTCGTCGAACTGTGACAGGTATCATACCCCGAATTCAAAATTATGGGAGTTAACGTTCCCGAAAAGCCTCATGTTTTAGCTTAAGTACGGGGCGGATCAGGTAATCAAGGACAGATCTTGTGCCGGTGTGGATGTCCACGGTAGCCAACATGCCGGTCGTTATGGGGTATTCCCCCGGATTGTCGCCAAGCCACGTTTGGTCCGTTTCAATCATGACCTGAAAGTACGGTGGAGATGAGCCGTTACTGCTGGTATCCGGTGCAACGGAAATGACTTTGCCGGTTAGGCCGCCATAACGTGCGTAATCGTATGTGCTGATTTTAACCAATGCCGGTTGTCCGGGGCGAACATAGCCGCGATCTGCTGGGTTCAACCGTGCATCAATCAACAGTTTCTGGTTGATTGGAACGATTTCCATAATCGGATCGCCCGGTTTGACCACGCCACCAATCGTGACAAAGCGCAGGTTTTTGACAATGCCGTCAATTGGGGAGCGGATTGTCGTGCGGAGTTGCTGATCATCAGCAGTCGAGAGCAATTCCGCCGTACGTGCCAGTGACAATTGTGCAGCAGATAATGCTTCGGAGGCTTGCCGCTGAAACGCCAGCCGGGTTTCCTCAATCCGGTTTTGGGCTTCTTCCAGTGCGGCTTTGGCTCGTGGTAGGCTGTGTTTCAGAATTGCCAGTTCACCGCGCAGAGCTTCGACTTCGGTTTCCTGTTGCAGATGATCCATTTTCGAGGTCAAACCATCTCGCAGCAACTCTCGTGACATTTGCAGCTTTGTTTCTGCCAATTTCAAACTGGTTTGCAGAGAGCGATTCTTTGCGGTTTGTTCGCGGTATTCTTCCTGCTTTTGCTGATACTGCAATCTCAAAACGGATAAGCTGGACTCAAGTTCCCTGATTTTTGCCTGATGGGTCTGACGTTCGGCAGAAGCCAACATCGGGTGTTTTTTAACCAAATCCGCCGGTAGGGACAGGGGCGTTGCGTTGGCCTCAGATTGCAAACGAGCAATGGTCAGTTTCTGACCATCGTTGCGTAGGCGCAATTCATCCCGATTGATTGCCGTTGCTGCAAGATCCAATTGCAATAGTGGGGTTCCGGTTTGCACTGAAGTTCCCGGCTGCACCATCATCTGGGTGATAATACCACCTTCCAGATGTTGGATGACTTTCACCTGTCCTTGCGGGATAACATCGCCTTCTGCCACTGTGACTTCATCCAATTGTGCAAAAGCAGCCCACGCCAACCATGCCCCGAGCAATCCAGCAATACCAAAGGCGATTTTACGCGCGGGTACGCGTGGATGGCGGGCTTTCAGGTCATTAAAAGTCAAAGGTCCGTGTTCGGTCATGAGCTTTGCTTGCCTCCCAACGGAGCAGTCGAAGAGACTGGGGGGCGGAGTACATTTTTTGCCGGGCCGAATTTTGCCGGGGACGTCAGTGACAGCATTAGTAAATCCCGGCTGACGCTCAAAAGAGTCGAACTATGGCTGACAAGAATAATGGTGCGGGTTTCTGCATAGTTTGCCAGAACCTTGCCAAGGTGCGCTTCCGCCATTTGGTCTAGGTGGCTGGTTGGCTCATCCAACAGCAGAATAGGTGGTTTGCAAAGCATGGCACGGGCCAGACCAATTCGTTGGCGAACTCCGCCAGAGATCATGTTTCCGGCTTCGCCAACCGTGGTGTCGTATCCCTTAGGGAGCAGGCGGACATAGGTGTCCAGTCCCGCCATCTGCGATGCTTCCCGGATACTGTCTTCATCTGCATCCGGATGTCTTGCAATGATGTTGTCGCGGATAGTGCCGGACAACAAAAAGGTTTCCTGCGGGGCATAACCGATCCAGCGGCTGAGCATGTTATGGGAGTATTGGCAAATATCACCACCATCCAACAGTACCCGGCCTTGGTCCGGCGTATAAAGCCCCATGAGAATTTTCAATAAGGAGGTTTTGCCGCTGCCATTGGGGCCGATAATTGCCGTAATGCCGCCCGGACGGAGGGCTACGCCCAAATTCCTAACAATGGGAGGCTTGTTCGCATCATAGCCAAACGTAACGTTATCGAGGGTAAAAGCCCCACGAATACGGGATGGAGGAAGTGTAGAGGTCGCAACTGTTTCAGTTTCGGCAAACAGTGAGTCAAGCCGGGTGACGGCTTGTTTGAAACTATCCAAAGATTTCCACGTACCGATCAGCTGATGGAGCGGTTGCAAAAGCCGAGAGGCCAGCATGTTGGCTGCGATCAAGCCGCCCATGGTTAAGTCTTGGGATAAGATGGCCAAGGCACCGATGCTGACGATGGCAACGGTCGACCCCATGGTCAGGACGTGCGTGGCAGAGGTAATAATGTCATTGGTCTTACCACGTTTCAGGCTGTTTTCGATGTGTTCAGCCTGTGCTGTTTCCATCATGGGCGTGATGTAGTCGGTTACGCCAAGGGCGCGTACTGTGGCACGGCCCATGATGAGCTCCGCCATAAGGCGGTCCCGGTTTTGTCTGCTGGACCTTTCCGTCTGTAAGGCGGATTGGTTGAGGCGATTGGAAACAACAGCCAATGCGCAAAAGACCAGAACAAAACCACATACGACCCACAAAATGGGCTGGGCAACTATCCCAATTAAACCAAGGAATAAGATAATAAACGGGATATCAGACAGAATAACCGCCGTTCCGCCGGAGACCATGGCCCGGATGGTGTCTGAGTCATGAAATACCCTTTGCCAATAGCTGCCGTTGCGGTTCTCTAGCACTTTGAGGGGGGCATGCATAAAGGCGTGAAAAATTTTACTGCTGATGGATGTATCAAGTTCCAAAGCCACATGCTGAAGCAATCTTGCGCGGACTATGCGGAACAAAAAGTCACAGGCCATGACAATGATCATGCCGACGG
>JAALLQ010000051.1_pt1 | contig 40246 bp, 31 predicted proteins | sample 7245921 | NCBI WGS metagenome assembly JAALLQ01 (sample SAMN13049200, study PRJNA578106) | oil field metagenome | isolation source: filtered produced water from oil reservoir B7 | place: USA:offshore Texas | collected 2016 | reverse complement strand
CTTCGGCAACACCAGCATTAACCATCGCAGCTACCGTATCACCACCGCCAGCAACACTGACCAAAGCGCCTTTTTGGGTCAGATCCGCGGCACCACGGGCCACCCGGTTGGTCGCATCGTCAAACGGCTTCAGTTCAAATGCACCGAACGGGCCATTCCACAAAAGGGTTTTGCTTTCCGCCATGCGGTTGATGACCGTACGTGCTGTCACCGGGCCAGCATCCAAAATCATCATATCTTCCGGTACTGCATCAATTGCCACCACCTGATGGGGCGCGTGGGCGGCGAATTCTCCGGCAACGACAACATCACACGGCAGAACCAATTCGCATTCGGCCGTTTCCGCCGCCAACAGGACCTGTTTAGCGGTGTCCAGCATATCGTGTTCGCACAAGGATTTACCGACGGCATACCCCTTAGCGGCAAGGAACGTATTCGCCATGGCGCCGCCGATCACCAACGTATCAACCTTTTTCACGAGATTGCTGAGCAAATCGAGTTTGGTTGAAACCTTCGCCCCGCCAACAACGGCAACAACCGGGCGTTCCGGGGCTTCCAAAGCCGCGTTCAAAGCTTCCAGTTCTGCCTGCATCAGGCGACCAGCCGCACACGGCAACAGACGCGCCAAAGCTTCGGTCGAGGCATGGGCGCGGTGCGCAGTGGAAAACGCATCGTTCACATAAATGTCGGCTGTACGACTCAATGCCTTGGCAAAGGCCGGATCGTTTTTTTCTTCTTCAGCATGGAAGCGTAAATTTTCCAGTAGCAGCACTTCACCGGGCTGCAATGCCGCAGCCGCAGCTTCTACTTCGGCTCCGATGCAATCTGGTGCCAACGTCACCGATTTTCCACCAAGAGCTTTGGACATAGGTTCAGCGATCGGCTTCAAAGACATCTCTGGCACCACTTGCCCTTTGGGGCGACCAAAGTGCGAGGCCAAGACCACCGCGGCACCTTTTTCCAGCAGTTCCGCTATGGTCTGTGCCGAACGTTCAATCCGAGTCGCATCGGTCACAACACCGTCTTTTGTCGGCACATTCAAATCAGCCCGGACAAATACTTTTTTGCCGCGCACATCAAGATCATCCAAAGTTTGGAAAGCCATTGCTATCCCCTTATGTCCTGTCATTTCGGGCGGCTATCGCCACCGCCGGGTTGAAAGTGTCAAGAAAATCGGGGCAGAAACCCATGTTTCCGCCCCGCGAATCAGTCATGTTGCAAATCGGATCAGATCAGTTTTGCAATCGCAGCGGCGGTGTCCAGCATACGGTTGGAGAAGCCCCACTCGTTATCGTACCAAGACATGACGCGAACGAAGTTGCCTTCCATCACTTTGGTTTGGGTCGCATCGAAGGTCGAGCTGTTTGCACAGTGATTGAAATCAATGGAAACCAACGGCAGGGTATTCACACCCAAAACGCCGTTCAGGCGACCGGAAGCAGCCTTAACCATGACAGCATTGACTTCTTCTGCCGTAACGTCACGTTTCAGGACGCACTTCAGATCAACCATGGAAACGTTCGGGGTCGGCACGCGAATTGCGCAACCATCCAGCTTGCCTTTCAATTCCGGCAGAACCAGACCAACCGCACGGGCAGCACCGGTGGATGTCGGTATCATGGACACGGCAGCGGCACGAGCACGAGCCAGATCACTGTGCAGAGTATCCACCGTGCGTTGATCGCCGGTGTAAGCATGAACAGTGGTCATAAAGCCATGATCAAGGCCGAATTCTTCGTTCAGAACCTGTGCAACCGGAGCCAAGCAGTTGGTGGTACAAGATGCATTGGAAATGACTTTGTGATCTGCAGTCAGTTTGTCATGGTTCACACCATAAACGACGGTCAGATCAGCACCGTTGGACGGAGCAGAAACCAGAACGCGTTTGGCCCCAGCTTCCAAATGGACAGCGGCTTTATCACGGTCAGTGAAGATACCGGTACATTCCATACAGATGTCGATATCCATCTCTTTCCACGGCAACTGAGACGGATCACGCTGGGCTACGACTTTGATCTCGCGGTTGCCAACTTTCATGATGTCGCCTTCGACGGAGACATCTTCACGCAGCATGCCGTGAACAGAATCGTATTTCACCAGATGAGCATTGGCCTCGGCAGAGCCCAAGTCGTTGATAGCAACGACTTCAAGGTCTTCCCGGCCCGACTCAACCAGTGCACGAAACACCAAACGACCAATCCGACCGAAGCCATTAATGGCTATGCGTACTGCCATAGTTCAACCTCCCGTAAGTTGCCGGGCACCTGGCAAATGCCGGCATGGTGATAGGTAAATACAAACATGTAATATTACTGACAGGGTAAATTCCTTGCCGACGATATGACCATAGGGCTGCATACCTGCACCACAAACCTACTCTTTGGTTTAGGGCCACCACCGCGCCGGACCTTGAAAAGTTCCCTGATGAAGCTTTTCATTTTTTGTCACACTTGCGACAGTAAATCCAGAACCATCGCACATTTTCTTTGTGAAAATTCATGTTTCGGTTTTGTCCATTCGCCGGAATACCACATAATTACCACAGATGATCTACCTTTCGGCGTTTTACCACCCTTTCGTCTCGGCAAGGAGGCTTCCATGCCCAAACAAAAGAAACCGAAAAACATCCACGCCTTTCCTTCCCTTGAGGGTGCGGATCTGTCCAAGAAGATCAAAAAGGTCGATAGCTACACTGCAAAATTATCGAAACTGCAGGTCAGACTTCTGTCAATTCAACAGCACTACCTGACAGAGAATCGGCGAGCCATCGTCGTATTTGAGGGCTGGGATGCGGCAGGGAAAGGGGGCGTAATCCGCCGCATGAACGAACGGCTGGACCCCCGTCATTGCCGTGTCTGGCGCATCGCTGCCCCCACGCACGAAGAGCAAAGCCGCCATTACATGTACCGATTCTGGAAACGCCTGCCTATGGCGGGGGACATCTCAATCTTTGACCGATCATGGTACGGACGGGTCATGGTCGAACGGGTTGAAGGATTTGCCAGCAAGGATGAATGGAAGCGCGCATATTACGAAATCAACGAATTCGAACGTGCCTTAGCCGATGATGGGGTTCGTATCGTCAAGCTGTTCATGCATATTTCGCCGGAGGAACAGTTGAAACGGTTTGCGGAACGGTTACGCAAACCCCATAAACGCTGGAAATTGACCATGGAGGACATCCGCAACCGAGAAAAACGACAAGAGTACGAGGAAGCCATTGCGGAAATGTTCGACAAAACCCATACCAATCATTCACCATGGTACGTCATTCCAGCAGAAGATAAGCTGTATGCCCGTGTACGTGCCTTGGAAATTCTGGTGAATATTCTGGGCAAGGGCATACCGGAAACACCACCTTTGATCGACCCGGAAGTTGAGCGCCTGCTGTGTTCCGAACTGGGTTTGTCCGTTTAGGCCGACTTACCACATAGGCAGCAGACCGTTATGTTTTCTTCCTTGCCCGACGAAAATCCGATGCAGGCATTGCATCAGGCTTTCTTCGACCACCATCAGCCTTTGCTGATTGTCAACTCTGCCAATCAGGCCATCGTGTTTAACGCTGCCTTCCGAGATATCTGGAGCTCGTTTGGCGTGCCTTTTGCCCGTGCCCTGACCATCACGGAAAATCTTGAAGCCGCCTGCGCCATCCCCCATGCCAGACAATCTGCACAAAAATGGCTGACCTTCTTTCAGCAGGAAATTCACATCGGCAGACTGCACTCAATTTCCGTACCGGACGGCAGAATATTTGATGCCTATGCCTCCCGCGCCGGGACTGACCAGTTTTTATTCATATTTCTGGACGTGACCCGTAAAGAAATTGACCGCAGCGCACTGGAGCACAGTGAATACCGATACCGCCTGCTGGTGGAAACCATTTCCGAAGGTTTGGTCCTGATTGATAATCGGCAGCGCATTGCCTATGCCAATCCACGGTTCTTTGACATGTTTGGGGGCGGCGATATGGACATTATCGGCGTTATGTTCACAAATCTAACGCCGCGAAACAAACGTCAGGAACTGTCTGATTTCCTCAGCCAACCACCCCAAGATACGATTGAATTCCCCCTGATCTTCAAGGATGGTGGCAAACGGCATGTTTTGATGTCCGCATCCCCGTTTCGCGATGCGGACGGCAATCCATCCGGCACTTTTGTTACGGTCACAGACATCACCGACCTGCGCCGGGCCAATGAAAAGCTGCAACAAGGCGAAGCCAGATACCGCAGCATCATTGAAAACACCCCATTTGGCATCCTAACACTGGGCGAAGGCGGACAAATTCTATCTGCCAACCCGGCCTTCATCGACAATATCGACAGCGGCACCCACGCCATTGCGCACAGTTCTGCCGACTATTGGTTGCCTGACATGTCTCCCCCCCTGCATGCCATGATGCAAAATCTTAAAGCCGAAGGCGGCCCTCGCTCCATTTCTGCTTCCAGCCGTATCCGCACGACCCAAAACCGACTGGGGTATGCCCGACTGGTTCTGTCCCGAATTGGTCAGATCGGTGAAGGCTATGTTCTGATTGTTGATGACACATCCGAACACCACGAAATGGAGCAAGCCCTGCTCCACGCATCCAAGCTGGCCTTGCTTGGCGAAATGTCTGCCTCTATGGCACACGAAATCAGCCAACCCATGAACATCATTCGGCTTGCGGCGGAAAATGCACTGTTCGACTTAGACCGTGGGGAAACGGCATCCATCCGAGAACGGCTGGAAACCATCAGCTCTCAATCCGAACGCTTGCGCCAGACCGTGGACCATATGCAGGCGTTTAGCCGTCGGGAAAGCGGTAATCCACAGTCCTTTGACGTCATTGATGTTGCCAAAAGCACGTTAACCATGCTCACCCCACGCAGTACCGCCCTAAGCATCGGTATCAGTTCAGACCTACACGACAGCCCCGCATACGCCATGGGGCACCCGCGCCATCTGGAACAAGTTCTGCTCAACCTGTGTCACAACGCAGTGGATTCCATTGTCGAACGACGGGAAAAACGCCCGAACGAAATTGACGAAGTGCGCATGACTATCCGTCCATCTCTCTCCCGTGAAGATACAATACTGATCACGGTATCGGATACGGGAACTGGAATTCGGGATGAAGACATGCCCATGCTTTTTGAACCGTTCTTTACCCGAAAAACGGAGGGTGCCGGCACCGGATTGGGGTTATCCATTAGTCTTGGCCTAATCCACGCCATGGGCGGCGATATTACCGCCGAAAACCGACCAGAAGGCGGCTGCGGCTTTACCGTTACCCTGCCAAGAACCGACACGTTACCGTCCAACACGCCCATATTGTTGCATCGCCCATCCCCGGCACAACCGGATCCACAATCGACGAAACTGTCGATCTTGTTGGCAGATGATGAACCGCTGGTCCTGCGCGAACTGTCCAGTTTTCTGGAACAACTCGGACATACTGTTTTTCTGGCAAACAGCGGTAATCAGGCGCGGCAACAACTGCAAAATCATGACATTGACGTCATTATTACCGACTTACAGATGCCCAACGGTGACGGTCATGATCTGCTTGCAGAGGTTAGCAGGGAATACCCTCACATCGGCTTAATTGTCTCAACGGGTCAACCTCTGCGCGATCGGTTAGCTGTCGCCAATCTGGAAAGTGGAGCCGACGCAATTTTACACAAACCGATCAGTCTGCAGGAGCTTTCAGACACGCTGAACAGCTTTATATGATGCTTTATGACCAGATCTCCTTGATTCCAGTGGGAAAACTGCTACGTTTTAGTTTGTGTGGATAATGGTGGGGAAGTCGGGTGGTAAACATTCTCATTGCGGATGATCACGCTTTGTTGCGCGACGGCCTAAAACCATACGTTTCACAGGCTGCTGAGACCGTTGTCATCCACGAGGCCAGTGACTTTGCTTCCGCGCGGGCGATTATTGCCGAACATCAGCTTGATCTGGCCATGTTGGACCTAAGAATGCCGGGCATGCAAGGCATGGCGGGTGCTGCGCGCCTGCGACAGGAATTTCCTGATGCTCCCATGGCAATTATTTCTGGCTGGATGACCCACGAACACGCCTTGCTGGCAGTCCAGCTCGGATTTATCGGCTACATCCCCAAGTCATTGAGCGGCACTGCGATCTTACATGTGGTGCGACTGATGTTGTGCGGTGAGTCCTATTACCCACCCCAAATCCTGATCCCAGACCCATCACATCTGCCGTTGATGCCGGAACCGCCAATCGCCACAGTACAGCCACCCAAAGCCACCGAAGCCAAAGAAGACCAATTATCCCTCAGCATACTGACTCGCCGTGAAAAAGAAATCCTGACCCACTTGGTCGAAGGGGCGTCAAACCGCAAAATTGCTGAAAACCTCGGCCTTACCGAGATCACCATTAAATCTCACCTACGAAACGTTTTTCGGAAAATCGGCGCGACCAACCGTACGCAAGCTGTCACCTTCGCCCTAAACTGTGGCATTCGCGCTGCATCCGACCCCACCAATACACCATCCTGACCACATACACCCCAAAGCGATCAGTCGAAAAGCACGCCCGGATTCATAATATTGTGTGGGTCCAAGGTATCTTTGATGTGCTTATGCAGGGCCAATTCCTCAGCCGAGCGATAGCGAATTAACTCGCCCACCTTCAAACGCCCGACCCCATGTTCCGCCGAGAACGAACCACCTACACCATGCACGATGTCATGAACAATGCGGTTCATATCCTGCCAAAGTTCTAAGAAATCTGCATCTGTCATTGCCAATGGTCGTGAAATATTAAAATGGATATTGCCATCGCCCACATGGCCAAATGGAACCGGACGACAATCGGGAACGAACGCCTCAACCGCAGCTGTTGCTTTGCGGATAAAATCCGGGATTTGACGGATCGGCACCGACACATCATGCTTGATGGAGGCTCCCTCCGGTTTTTGCGCATGGGGCATTTCTTCCCGTAATCGCCACAGCATATTGGCTTGTTCGCCACTTTCTGCGATCACGGCATCAGCAATGACTCCGGCTTCAAATGCATCTTCCAAAAAGCCTTCAAACACTTGCCGCAACGGAATAACCGGGCTGGTGGTGGAAAATTCGATCAAAGCATACCAAGGGTATTCCACTGATAGCGGATCAGACACCCCCTCAATATGTCGAGCAGCATACTCCACCCCGCGCCGACAAATCAGTTCAAAGGCCGTCACCGAATCGCCACTGAAACGACGGGCTTTTTGCAACAACGGCAACACCAAATCCAGATCATCAAGGGCACAAAACGCCACCTGCGTATCCACCGGCGCAGGGCATAACCGCAACACAGCCCCGGTGATAATGCCCAACGTACCTTCTGATCCGACAAATAGGTTCCGCAAGGAGTAGCCGGTATTGTCCTTGGTCAAGGCACGCAGCCCATTCCAGATACTGCCATCGGGCAACACCACTTCAAGTCCCAACACCACATCCCGTGCGGTGCCGTAGTGCAATGTGTTGATCCCGCCGACGTTGGTCGCCAGATTACCGCCAATCTGACAACTGCCTTGTGCCCCAAGATTTAAGGGGAAAACACATCCGGCTTCTGCTGCCGCGGCCCGAACATCCTGCAAGATACATCCCGCATCCACAGTCATGGTGTAATCATCAGCATTCAGGGCGCGTATTTGTTTCATCCGGCCCAAGGAGACCAAAACCGAACCATCGGCAACGGACCCACCAACCAGCCCGGTATTACCGCCTTGAGGAACGATAGCAACTCCGGCACGGGCACAGGCCGTTACGATCTCTGCCACTTGCTCCGTCGACTGAGGCCGCACCACAGCCAGAGGCTTGCTGATAAAACGGCCACGCTGTTCTTCGGAATAGCTTGCCATATCTTCCGGTGTTGTCAGCACATGAGCCGCCCCGACAATCTCCTGCAAGCAGGTCAAAAGATTCTGAGACATGGCAATTCCCCCTTTGTCTTGCTCAGCCTATGGCCTTGGGGCCGCAGCCCTGCGCAAACGGTCATTGATTGCGCACCCCAACCCCTGATCCGGGATCGGAGACACCGCAATAGTACCCACACCACGACTGTCCAACAACCGCAGCATGGCAAACATGTTCACAGCGGCTTCTTTCAAATCCCCGCTTGGGCTGAGATTGAGAACCGCATCCTGAACTTCACCAAAGCCAAGAAGCACTTCACCATCGCGCACGTCCGTTGCATTCAGGCGCATTAAGGCATCCGGGGCGTAGTGACTGCTGAGCATCCCCGGTGAATGCAGCGGAGTTTCCTCATCCACAGATGGCGAAAGATTTACCGCCTGTTCCACAGGCAGGCCCAAACACGCAGAAATCTGTTCTGCGGTTACCGCACCGGGGCGCAAAATAATCGGCCGATCATCAATCAGTGACAGAACCGTACTTTCCAGTCCTACGGCACATGGGCCACCATCAACAATCATATGCACACGCCGATTGAGGCCATCCACCACATGCGCGGCACACGTTGGGCTGATCCGCCCGGAAAGATTGGCTGACGGTGCCGCAATCGGGCACCCTGCGGCTTTCAGAATATCCAGCGCAACCGGATGCCCCGGCACGCGGATTGCCACCGTATCCAACCCGGCAGAGATCAAATCGCTGAGGCCACCGGAAGCCCGTTTAGGCAATACCAAGGTCAACGGTCCGGGCCAGAATGCGTGGGCCAAATCCCGCGCATGCTCCGTGAACTCCACATATGCCTCAGCCGCAATCGGATCAGCAACATGCACGATCAAAGGATTGAAGCTGGGGCGTCCCTTGGCTTCAAAAATTGCAGCGACGGCATGGCTGTCCGTTGCATTGCCGCCAAGGCCATACACTGTTTCCGTTGGGAAGGCCACAAGCTCGCCACGACGCAGGCGTTCGCCTGCCTCGCGGCATGTGTTGGCTGTGGCTTGGGCCAGAACCGTACTTATTGGCATTTACGCGTTCTCATCACCGGGTTCAATTTCTTTGGTGATTTCAGCATGGGCCAACGGATCGGCATGAACTTCATGCACTCGGAAGCGCCAAGCCTGCATGGTCGGGCTTTCCTGCACATCCAGCGCAGCTTTTTTCTTTAACTGCGACAGGAAGACAATCGGGTCCGGCAAGTCCAGCCACACCTGTGGCAAGTACAAAGCACGGCGGCCTTTATCCTGAATGACAAGTCCATCCAATCCCGGTTCAATTTTGCCAATCAAGTCCAATTCGTTTTTGAAATCAATCGGGTCCAGCGGCGTCAAAACCGACACGGAGATTTTCAAGCCGTCCAGTTCTTCAGCCGTTAAAGGCGGAAAACGGTTGTCGCGGAATGCGGCTCCACAGGCATTTTGCGCCACGTCCAAAGCCAATGACTGCATGGGACGGATGGAGCCAAGGCACCCACGCAATTTACCATCACGGATCAAGGTCACAAAGGCTGCGCCATAATCTGCCAATTCCACGGGAACGTTCATGAGATCAATCTCATGCGGTTTTTGTCCGTTTTCCAATCCGTGTCGAATAGCGGTGAGAGCAATATCCAATAGGTCCTGCCCATGAGTTTCGGTGACCGGCGGCACATCATCCGCCTCGGCAAAGGTCCAAGAGCCGTATCCCACCACTTGCCCGCGCGGGCCTGCTGTATCGCCAGAGTTTTTCACGTCCAAGGTCTTCACTTTCATACTGCGTTGTTGCGCACACCTCAGAAGGCCCCCAATGGGCAACCGTCCACAGGCCTGCGGTCTGTTGATCAATTCCGGTGCCAGCGTTTCTATGGCATGTGTGGTCACAGTATCAAGGGTTACGCAATCGTCATAGGACAGATAATGCGATAAATCCGAACTGATCACGATAACCGTTTCATCTCCGCCCCAAATCCGGTCCAGACAATCCGCGACCTGATCGACCGTGGCATTCCCGACCAGAATCGGAACAACCGACACATCCCCAAGGCATTCCTGAACAAACGGCAACTGGACTTCAAGGCTATGTTCTTCGGCATGGGCCAAATCCATAACAACCGTATCACCGCGCCGCATCAGCGCCCGCATGGCATCCTGATCAATCGGGACCACGCCCAGCGGCGTTTCAAATCCTTCTGCCGCGCTCAGGGCAAAGCCTGATACGGCGACCCTGTGAACCGGACCCATAAGGATCACACGGCGAATCGTGTCTTTGGCCTTGGCAAGGGCACGATAGCCTTGCGCGGCAATTGCCCCGGAATACATGTATCCGGCATGGGGAACGATGATCGCCTTCGGCGGTCGCCCCGTCGGCACGGGTGCCGCGCACAGCAACTGCTGTACCGTTGCCCGTAATTCATCGGCACTGTTTGGGTAAAATGTTCCGGCAACGGCTGCCGGACGAATTGCAGGTTCAGTCATCTTGGCCTCCCCATTGCTTTTCAGAAGCGGAACGCCGATCTTTTCAGGTGTTGCAATGACGCGTAGCATTCTACAGGTTTTTCCGCTAAAGCGCCTGCACGATTTTTAAAAGAGGGATTTCAACCATGGCGAACGTCCAATTCTGGCAGCCCGTACCCGAGGCCGAAATTCCGGGCATCATTCAGTGCGATTTGTGCCCGCGACATTGCCGCATTCGTCCCGGGCAGCGCGGCAAATGCTATGCGCGCATGAACCGCGACGGTCATATGGTGCTGGCGACCTATGGTCGATCCACCGGATTTTGCATTGATCCCATTGAAAAGAAACCCCTGAACCACTTTCTGCCCGGCACCCCGGTTCTGTCGTTCGGCTCCCTTGGCTGCAATCTGAACTGTGCTTGCTGCCAGAACTGGACCATTGCGTCCTCGCAGGATGAAGGGCGACTTGGAGATGTCATCACGCCCGAGGAAATCGCCTATGCCGCCATCCGCAAGGGCTGCCGCTCTATCGCCATGACTTATAACGAACCTTTGATCTCCTTTGAATACGCCCGCGATGTTTCCGAACTGTGCCGATCCCGGCAGTTGCAGATGGTCGCCGTCACCAACGGTTACCTGAGCGGCACGGCCCGCTCCGAATTCTGCGCATTGTTCGATTCCTTTAACGTGGACCTGAAAGGCATCCATGAGGACATCTACCAGCATCACTGCCACGGGCACCTACAACCGGTTCTGGACACCCTTTTGCACATTCATCATGAAACCAAGGCATGGCTGGAAATCACAACACTGGTGATTCCCGGACTGAACGATTCCGATGCGGATATTGCCGCCACGGCCCGTTGGATTGCAGATAACCTTTCACCGGATGTCCCCCTACACTTAACCGCCTTCCACCCGGACCATAAAATGCGCGATACGCCCGCGACGACCGTGGATGCCCTTCGCCGCGCCCGTACCATTGCGCAACAGCAAGGGTTGAAATTTGTCTATCTTGGCAATGTGGTCGACCCGGCAGGGGAAACCACAGTGTGTCCATCCTGTCAGACTCCGGTCATCGTAAGAGACCGCTATGCCCTGAAAACCTATGACCTTGATACGTCCGGTAACTGCACCCACTGCGGGACAAAACTGCCGGGAGTTTTTGACGGCTGGCCCGGCACTTGGGGCCGCAAAAGCCAGCCCGTAAATATGCCGGTGTGGCGATGCATGTGCTGACCTGCGTCTGAGCCATGGTTCGCCACCGGATTCACCATATGCACGTCGTGCACATTGTGATATAGAAAATTCAAGAATATATGCACGTTGTGCAATCTATTAAGAAGGATGAAATACCCATGAAAATTGCGTTTGCAAAATCCGGTCTGCCTAAAGCCGGCAGCCTTGCGGTTGGAGTTCTCGATGGCGGGATTTTGTCCCCCACCGCCCAGATGGTGGATGACGCCAGCGGCGGAACCCTTGCGCGCGCGATCAGTGCCTCCCGGTTTTCGGGCAAGGCAGGGCAAACGCTGGAAATTATTGCGCCGACCGGCATGGACGCTGACCGGGTGATTGCCATCGGTCTCGGCAAAGCTGAAGACATTGATGGTGCCTGTTTGGAAAAATTTGCCGCTGCGGCCTATGCTGCCGTTGAAAAGGCTCCGGCGACCGAACTGACCTTGGCAGTGGATGTCATCGCAGATACCAAAGAACCAGTCGGCATTCTGGCCGCCCACGCCGCATTTGGTGCAAAGCTGCGTTCCTACCGTTTTGACACATATCGCACGCAGGAAAAACCGGAAGACAAACCGGCCCTGAAAACCGTCACGGTGGCAACCAATGAAGTCAACGCTGCCGAAGCGGCGTTCGCACAGTTGGATGCCGTTGCCGAAGGGATTTTCCTGACCCGTGATTTGGTGGCAGAACCCGCCAACGTCCTGACTCCGCCCGCATTCATGCGCAAGGCCAAGGCTCTCAGCAAAGACGGCATCGACGTCGAAGTGCTGGACGAAAAGGCCATGGAGAAACTCGGCATGGGAGCACTGCTGGGCGTTGGTCAAGGTTCCAGCCAACCGTCACAACTGGTGATCATGCGTTGGAACGGTGGCAAGAAATCCGATGCTCCGGTGGCTGTGGTTGGCAAAGGCGTCTGTTTTGACTCCGGCGGCATTTCCATCAAACCCGCCGCAGGCATGGAAGAAATGAAAGGCGATATGGGCGGGGCCGCAGTGGTCACCGGCCTAATGAAAGCCCTTGCCAAACGCAATGCCCCGGTCAACGTGGTCGGCATTCTGGGTCTGGTTGAAAACATGCCGTCCGGCACCGCCCAACGTCCGGGCGATGTTGTGACCTCCATGTCCGGTCAAACCATCGAAGTCATCAACACTGATGCAGAAGGTCGTCTGGTTCTGGCTGATGCCTTGACCTATACGCAGAAAACCTTCAAGCCGCAGGTGGTAATTGACCTTGCTACCCTGACTGGCGCCATCCTGATTGCCCTTGGCGGTGAAAACGCCGGGCTGTTCACCAACAATGACGACCTTAGCCAAGCGTTGACCGCTGCTGGTGGCAAAACCGGGGAAACCGTATGGCGCATGCCCATGGGCAAAGCCTATGACGAGATGATCAAATCCGACATCGCCGACATGAAAAACGTCGGGGGCCGTGAAGCTGGCTCCATCACCGCTGCACAATTCCTGCAACGGTTCATTCAGGATGATACCCCGTGGGCTCACATTGACATTGCGGGCGTATCGTGGGGTACCAAAACCAAAGGCACCACTCCGAAAGGCGCCTCAGGCTGGGGTGTTCGCCTGCTCAACACTTGGATCGCCGAGACCTTTGAAACCGAAGGCAACGCAAAGTCCGATAAGAAAAAAGCCGCAAAGAAGTAAACTGCCATGAAACCGCAAGTCCACTTCGTTGATCGCGAAACCTCTGCCGAAGCCTTGGGCCTGTTTGCTCAGGATGACGGTGCATGGGTCATTGGTGTGCGCGCCAAAACCGGACCGGTTGCCGCTGCGCGCCATCGCTTTCCCAAACTGAAGAACTTGCTGGCACCTTTGCGTATCAAAGGAGGCACCGCAGGCAAATGTGCGGTGTCTCGATTGCCCAACCCCATGAACTGCGGCTGGTTTGGCGCAGTGGGGTTGGGGCATCCCCATGCCTTGACCCGAAATGTGGCGGAAACCATCGGACGACAAGTCGCAACCGCAACCTGTCAACCGGGGCTGGATTGGGTATTCGTCGATGCGGATTTTTTCCCCGCGACCGCCGCCGCCTTTGCCATGGGCTGGGTGCTGCGGGCCACTCCCCATTACCATGCGCAATCGAGTGCAACTGACCGCTGTGACTATGCTGATGGCGAGCATACCCCAAAACATTTGGTGGTTATGACCTCCAACGCGGAGCTGGCTCAAGAGTTCTGGGATACTCTGTACCTGCCGCGCACGGAAGGAACCTTACTGGCCCGTGACCTGATGCAACGTCCGGCGAACGACCTCACCCCAGTGGCCCTGCAAACCGAAGCAGAAACCCTGCGTGAGCTTGGCGCCACGGTCACGGCCTTAAACGCGACGGAACTGAAACGTCAGAAACTCAATTTACTGCATGCCGTGGGCAAAGGCTCTGCCTGCCCCCCGCGCCTAATCATCATCGACTGGCCCGGTCAGACAGATCAAGACCCTGACGCGCCTGTGGTTTTTGTTGGTAAGGGCATTACCTTTGACACCGGCGGCATTTCCATCAAGCCTGCCGATGGCATGGAAGACATGAAAGGCGACATGGGCGGGGCTGCCACCGTTTTAGGGGCAATGAAAGCCATTGCCATGCGCCGTGCGCCACAACGGGTGATCGGGTTGCTGGCGGTGGCTGAAAATGCCGTCAGTGGCTCTGCCACTCGCCCCGGCGATATTGTGCGCGCCTGCAACGGCACCAGCGTCGAAATCGTCGATACGGATGCGGAAGGCCGATTGGTACTGGCGGATGCTCTGGCCTATGCTCGTACCACATATGCCCCATCACTAATGGTGGACGTTGCCACCCTGACCGGAGCCGTTGTCCGTGCCTTGGGCCGTCACCATGCCGGGCTATTCACGCCTCAGGACACGACGGCTATGCGTTTGCAACAGGCCGCCGATGCCTCCGGCGAACCCCTGTGGCGCTTGCCTTTGCCAAGCCCGGACGATGACGCCCTGAAATCCGAAGTTGCCGATTTGAAAAACTGCGCATGGGGCACGGTTCCCGATGCCATGCATGCTGCCGGGTTCTTGTCCCATTTTGCATCAGAAACCCCATGGGCACATCTGGACATTGCCGGGACGGCGGAGGCTGACGCCGACACCCCCCTGACTCGCAAAGGCCCTGTCGGTTTTGGCGTGCGATTGCTGGATGCCCTCATCTGTGCCAAGGATGCATAATCTATGTCTGTTGAAACACTCGCCAGCAATCCTGCGGACCTCAACACCCTGCACATTGCCTTGGTTTTGTTTGCCATTGGCCTTGGCGGATTTGTCAAAGGCTTCATCGGCCTTGGCCTGCCCCTGATTGCCATTCCCATCATGTCCACGGTTATTGACCCGCGAACATCGGTGGCGATTTTGGCCCTACCGATGATCGTCTCTAACCTTGTGCAAGCCCGCACCGGGGGCCACGTTCTGACAACTGCCTATGCCTTTCGCTGGCTTCTGATTCCTTTGGCTTGCGGCAGTGCCATCGGCACCATGATCATTACCGGCATCCCCGTAGATTACGCCAAGGCAATCGTCGGCGGCATCGTTGTCGCCTTTGCTTTGCTCACACTTAGCGGCAAACAACCTGTCATTCCCTCGGGCATGGATCGGATTGCCCGCCCTGCCATCGGCCTGTTTGGTGGTATTATCGGCGGCATGACCAGCTTTTTCGGCCCTCCCGTGATCCCTTACCTAATGTCCCTTCGGTTAGAGAAAACCCGCTTTGTTCAGGTCATGGGTATGGCATTCATGATCGGTTCGATCCCCTTGTTGATTGGCATGATCGTCAAAGGCTTTGCCCCGCCCAATGTCTTGCTGGTCTCGGTTGCCGGGGTTGCTGCCGTCTTTGTCAGCATGTACATCGGTGGTCTGCTGCGCAATCGCGTCCCCCAAGCCCTGTTCATGAAGTTGATTGCCGTCATGCTGATTATTATCGGGGGTCGTATGTTGTGGTTCAGCCTGATGTCATGACAATCTTCATGGCATTGCATGATCCCATTTGCCCTGTTACACCTTGAAACCTCATCAACATCCTTGAACGGATAGTCACGTGCTTCGCAAGCTTTACGATTGGACCATGGCGCAAGCCAACACACCGCGCGCATTGGCGACGCTTGCTTTTATTTCGTTCATCGAAAGCTCCATCTTCCCGCTACCGCCGGATATTTTGCTGATACCGATGATTCTGGCGGCACGGGAAAGGGCATGGAAAATTGCCGCCGTCTGTACCATTGCCAGTGTCCTTGGCGGCATTGCCGGATATGCGATCGGCATGTTTCTGTTTGATCAGTTGGCTGCGCCGATCCTGTCGTTTTACGGCTACATGGATAAATTTACCGTTTTCCAAGCGCAGTACAACGAATGGGGTGCGTGGATAGTCTTTGGAGCCGGTGTCACCCCGTTCCCGTATAAAGTCATCACCATCGCCAGCGGCATGACCGGGCTTAATCTGGCGATTTTCATGGTGGCGTCCGTTCTGGCGCGAGGGTTGCGTTTCTTCCTGATTGCCGCGTTGCTGTGGAAATTTGGCGCACCCATTCGCAAGTTTATCGAAGATCACCTCGGCAAGCTTGCAACCGCTTTTTTTGTTCTCTTGCTTGGTGGTTTTGTCGCCCTGAAATTCCTATCGACCTGACCCGTGGGGGTAGCCTATGAAACGATCCGTTAGTGCCTCGATTTGCCTGCTTATCACCCTGATCTGCCTCGGCTCTTTGGCCTTTGCCCTGATACTGGAACATTTCTTTGATGTGGATGCCTGTATCTTGTGTACCTACCAACGGGTTCCGTTCGTTGTTGCTGCCGGGTTTGCTCTGTTTGGATTTACCGCACCGTTACCCCCTCCTCGTCACAGAGTCATCGTAGGTATTTGCGCATTCATTTTTGCCATCGGTGCCGGCATCGCAACCTATCATGTGGGGATCGAGCAAAGCTGGTGGAGCGGTACTCCGGGCTGCACTGGGGAATCCTTGGATGCGATTACCTTGGCTGACTTAAGGACCGCCGTGACCACCAAACCAGTGGTCCGATGTGATGACGTGCCTTTCACCCTGTTCGGTTTATCTCTGCCGTCTATGAATGCTTTGTTCTCCGGCTTCTTGAGCCTGTTCTGCCTTGCCTTGGCATTGGAGCACAAATTGTGGCGGGAAAAGTATTTCAAACCTCGGCGGTAACTGTCTCTTCCAGTTCCGTGTCCCAGTACAGAAAATCTCGCCAGCTTTGATGCAGTCGTTGCGGTGGGAATGATCGCCCGATCTCCTGCAACTGGAATGCACTGGGCCGGAACGGTGGTCGAACAGGGCGGCAGCCGGGTCGGGTCGGCATATGGTCGGCCTTGGCCAAGTTACAGGACTGACATGCTGTGACCACATTTTCCCAACTAGTATTGCCACCACGAGACCGTGGGACAACATGATCAAAGGTCAGGTCCTGCGATGGGAAGCGTTGACCGCAATATTGGCAACAGAACCGATCCCGCAAGAACACGTTGAAACGGGTAAAGGCCGCACGTTGCGAGCGCGGAGCATACTCCCGCAGGGCAACGACACTGGGCAAACGCAATGATGTACTTGGCGAATGCACCTGTACTTCGTACTCGGACAACACCTGCACACGGTCAGCCACCACGGCTTTGATAACATCCTGCCATGACCACAAAGACAACGGAAAATAACTGAGCGGACGAAAGTCCGCATTCAACACCAAGGCCGGGGCTAATCCCCCTGCTGCACACGTGTTCATACCCACCTGAGCCTCCTCCTGTTGGAGAAAGCCGCGCCCGTACTTGTACGCTACGCAAACTGTCTGACCCACACTGCCGGGCACGACATATGGTGGTATATATACCACAAGCCCCAGCATATTGCATCACAGCTTTATGACCATGTCCTGCCAAGAACATTTGCCCCCTGACGGAAAAATGCGGTAAGCACTGTTTATGACACACGCACCGGACATCACCCGCTTTGCCCCCAGCCCAACAGGACATTTGCACCTTGGGCATGCTTATTCGGCATTGTTCGCACACCGCGAGGCCGGACAGGATGGCACATTCATCCTGCGGATCGAGGACATTGACACCGGACGCTGCCGGGAACCGTTCGTCAACGGCATTCTGGAAGATCTGGCGTGGCTTGGTCTCCACTGGCAACAGCCGATCTGGCGACAGTCCAATCGCATGAAGGTCTACGCCAAGGCCTTGGACGATCTGCATCGTCAGGGGCTGCTGTACCCGTGTTTCTGCTCCCGTGCTGATATCAAGCGGGAACTGGCAACCAGTGCCTCTGCCCCACATTTGCTACACGATGGACCGGATGGTCCACTGTATCCCGGCACCTGTCGTTGCATCCCCACGGATCAGGCAGCAGACCTGATCGCCGCGGGGGCTCCGCATAGCTGGCGGTTAAACATGCAAAAAGCCATCAGCCGCGCCCCGCGACTGACGTGGTTTGATCGTGATCAAGGACTTCAGACCGCAACCCCCGAAATCTTTGGCGATATCATTCTGGCGCGACGGGACACACCGACCTGTTACCATCTGTCCGTTACCATTGACGATGCGGCTCAAGGCATCACCTGTATCACCCGCGGGCAAGACCTGTTCCCAGCCAGCCACATCCATCGCCTATTGCAACACCTGTTGGCCTTGCCCACGCCGGACTGGCGACATCACCCCCTGATTTCCGATAAAACCGGACAGCGTCTTGCCAAACGGGACGGGGCAAAATCCCTGTGCGATTTACGCGCTGAAGGCATCAGCGCCGATGATATCCGCCAACAACTTGGGTTCTAACCGTACATCACAAGCATGAAAAAAGGAGCCCAGATGGCTCCTCTTCTCAAGATTTTGGATCAACTAATGCTTAGTTCCACGGCATGTAGTCTTTGATGACTGGCAGGCCATTCAGCATCACCACAAAGATAGCCAACGGGCAGATGTAGCGAATAAACATCAACCAGATGCTGGCCAAAGTTGCATATTTGGCATGACCACCCATGAACTCATCGGACATTTGTTTCGGCACAACCCAACCGACAAAGATTGAGACCGCCAAACCGCCTGCCGGCAACATGATGTTTGTGGTCACGAAATCCAAAACATCAAACACGCCCATGCCGTAAATGGTGTATTCGCTCCACACGCCCAAAGACAGGGACGACGGAATACACAGCAGGAATGCCACGACACCCGCACCAATGGTCACATTTTTACGACGCAGGCCCAGTTCATCAACAAAGTATGCCGTGGTCACTTCCAGCAAGGACACAGCAGACGTCAAAGCTGCAATTGCCAGCAAGATGAAGAACAATGGTCCAAAGAATGCACCACCCGTCATTTGCGAGAACACATACGGCAAGGTGACAAAAGTCAGCCCCGGACCCGCTGCCGGATCAAGACCGAATGCAAACACCGCAGGCAGGATCATCACACCTGCCAACATGGCAATCAGTGTATCCAGTGCAACAACCGTCAAGCCGGCTTCCACAATGTCGGTATCACGATCCATATAGGACCCATAGGTAATGATGATCGCCATCCCCAAAGACAGGGAGAAGAAAGCCTGACCCAAGGCTTCAATCACGGTTTTGAAGGTAACGTCTTCCCATTTCGGCATGGTGAAGAATTCCCAACCCGCAGCAGATCCATCCAGCGTCAGGGAACGCACGCACAGCATCACAACCAGAATCAGCAACGCCGGCATCAGGTATTTGCTGCACCGCTCGATCCCTTGGTTCACACCGCCAATCACCACCAAAATACACATGCCGATAAAGACCGCGGCATAGACAATCGGCTCAAACGGATTGGTAATAAAGTTACCGAACATTGCGCCAATGGCATCCGCATCATTCGCCAGCAGTCCGGTCGCGGTTTTGCCAATGTAGGCCAACGTCCAGCCGGCGACCACGATGTAGAACGACAAAATCACAAATGCGGTCGCAATCGCAGCGTAACCGACGATCGGCCACCACTTGCTATCTTTCAGACGTTTGAATGCCCCCACCGGATTACGTTGGGTCGAACGGCCCATGATCAGTTCTGCCATCAAAATGGAAAAACCAATAGTCAAAACAATAGCCAAATAAATCATCAAGAAGCTGCCGCCACCGTTCTTTCCGGCGACATAAGGGAATTTCCAAATATTCCCGAGCCCAATGGCCGATCCGGCTGCCGCCATAACGAAGCCGAATTTGGACGACCAATTTCCACGATTCTGCATACCTACAGGTTTCCTTCGTATTTCTGCAGACAAGTCCGTCAACCGCGCCAAAAGGGATGGTCTTCGCCATCGCGTCGGCAGACATAAACTTGCTTATTGTGTTCCTCAAACGCAAAACAGTGCCCAAGAATTCCGCACTGCCGTTATGATTGTTGCTGAGAGTTGTAATCGGAAAATGACAAAGGCGAAACAGGTTTCCCTGCTTCGCCTGCAATTATTTTATCAAAACGGCAAAAAAACGTTCTGATATGTCTCAAATACCCCCTAATTCCAGGGCATAAAGTCTTTAATCACCGGCAGGCCATTCAGCATCACGATGAAAATGCCGAGCGGGCTGATGAATCGGACAAAGACCAGCCAAATTTTGGCAAGGGCTTCATACTTCGGATTGCCATTGACCAAATCCATAACCATGGCTTTCGGCACAACCCAGCCCACGAACAAGGCAATCGCCATACCGCCAGCCGGCAACATGATATTGGTGGCAAGGAAGTCCATCAGATCAAGGAAGCCTTTGCCGAAGATGGTGTAATCACTCCACACGCCAAGGGACAGAGACGACGGAATGCACAACAGGAAGCCAACGGCACCAGCCATGATCGTCACTTTCTTCCGGCTCATGCCAAGTTCATCGACAAAATAAGCCGTAACCACTTCCAGCAGCGACACTGCGGAAGTCAAAGCGGCAATTGCCAACAACAGGAAGAACAGCGGACCAAAGAAAATACCACCCGGCATTTGTGAGAACACATGCGGCAAGGTAACAAAGGTCAGACCCGGACCGGCAGCCGGATCAAGGCCGAACGCAAACACCGCAGGCAAGACCATAACACCAGCCAACAGGGCAATCAGTGTATCCAACGCCACAACCGTTGCACCAGCTTCCACAATGTCGGTTTTACGATCCATATAAGATCCGTAAGTGATGATTGTGCCCATACCCAAAGACAAGGAGAAGAATGCCTGCCCCAGGGCTTCAATCACGGTTTTAAAGGTGACATCTTCCCATTTCGGTTGGGTAAAGAATTCCCAGCCTGCGGCTGCCCCCTCCAAAGTCATGGAGCGGAAGCACATGACAATCACGAGCACGAATAGGGCGGGCATCAGGTAACGGCTGCATTTTTCCACGCCTTCACTAATACCGCCGACAACGACATACACGACCATAGCCATGAATACGCCGGCCCACAGAATCGGTTCAACCGGGCTGGTAATAAACCCACCAAAGATCGCCCCGATTGCATCCTTGTCCGAAGACAAAAGGCCCGTCAGGGTCTTCTCAATGTAGGCCAGCGTCCAACCCGCTACCACAATGTAGAATGACAGAATCACAAAGGCTGTGATGATGCCCATGTAACCAATCAGCGGCCAAAACTTACTGGTTTTCAAACGTTTGAAAGCCCCCACCGGGTTACGTTGTGTCGAACGACCAATCACCAGTTCTGCCAACAATACAGACAAACCGATGGTCAAAATGATCGCCAAATAAATCAGAAGAAAACCGCCACCGCCATTGGCGCCCGCAACATACGGGAATTTCCAAATATTCCCCAAACCGATCGCCGAGCCAGCCGTTGCCATCACAAAGCCAAACTTCGACGTCCACGTCCCTCTATCCTGCATATTTTATGCCCTTCCAAGACAGGATTATTCATTTTCGTTTTTTACATATATTAAACGAACGATTATTTCGCGTAGAAAAATACGCGCGCAAGAAACATCCGCCACCCAACAGGGTTGCGGTCACAAAAGAACAGGAGCCAAAGATTGTCAAGGCTTGGCTCCCGTTTTTCAGAAAAAAAGCTGTATTTGATAGAAAAGCGTCAGGTAAAACCATTTTTTAGGTCTGAGATACTGACCTTTTTGTCTTGTTTAGGAAATTCCACCCATGCACATGTACTTAATTTCCATGAACTCTTCGAGGCCGTATTTTGCCCCTTCCCGCCCAACACCGGACTCTTTGACACCGCCGAAGGGAACCTCTGTTGCCGAGATAGCAATATCGTTAATCCCGACCATGCCATACTCCAATGCCTCTGCCACACGCCAAGCCCGCCCGATGTCTCGAGCATAGACATATGCCGCCAATCCTGCCGATGTTGCATTCGCCATCGCAATGGCTTCCGCTTCATCCTTAAAGGTATAAAGCGCGGCAACCGGACCAAATATTTCTTGGGCATACATGTCCATATCCGGCGTCGCATTGTCCAAAAGCAGCGGCGGGAAGAACACCCCGGTTTCTGCCGCACGCGGTGCCTGTGTCCGCACAGTCGCGCCCTTAGCCAAGGCATCATCAACCAAGCGCACGACCTTATCGTAAGCTGCTGAATTGATCAGTGGCCCCTGATTAATTCCATCTTCAAATCCCGAGCCCTGTCTCAAATGACTGACCGCATCCGCCAGTTTTTCGGCAAAGGCATCTTTGATGCTGTCCTGCACAAGAATACGGTTGGCACAAATACAGGTTTGCCCGGCATTGCGATACTTGGACGCCATGGCCCCTGCAACGGCGGCATCCAAGTCTGCATCATCAAACACCAAGAACGGGGCATTTCCGCCCAATTCCAGACTGACCCGTTTGACTGTGCGGGCACATTGTTCCGCCAATAGCTTGCCCACCGCAGTCGATCCGGTAAACGACAGCTTGCGTACGACCGGGCTTTCACACATGGTTTTGCCAATCAAAGCCCCCCGTGCCGCCGTCACCACATTGAACACTCCAGCGGGAATGCCCGCGGCCTCTGCCAACGCTGCCAAGGCCAGCGCGCTTAACGGCGTGTCTTCTGCTGGCTTGGCAACAACCGTACATCCCGCTGCCAAAGCCGGAGCAACCTTACGCGTGATCATGGCAATTGGAAAATTCCAAGGGGTAATTGCCGCGACAACTCCGATTGGCTGCTTGATCACCAACGACCTTTGCCCGTTGCGAGTTTGCGGAATGACATCGCCATAGGCACGCCGGGCTTCCTCTGCAAACCATTCAACGAATGACGCGGCATAGGCGACCTCACCCAGTGCTTCTGCCAGTGGCTTGCCTTGCTCGGCAACGATCAAAGCCGCCAAATCACTTTGATTACTCAGGATTAGGTCGTGCCAACGCCGAAGAAATACACTGCGTTCCTTTGCTGTCAGCGCCGACCAAGGTTTTTGTGCCGCATCCGCCGCATCAATAGCCCGCAAACAGTCCTTTTCCCCCATATTGGGCACCTGCGTCAGGCGGTTGCAGGTTGCCGGGTCTCGCACATCAAACACTGCGCCGTCAATGGCTTGGCACCATGTTCCGTCAATGTATGCCTCAGTGCGGATCAGTTCCGTGTTGATTATGGATCTCAAGGATGACGGCATCGACATTGGAACCTCACAATTGTTTGATACGACAGGAAGTTTTCAATTCTAAACCTATGCGCTACAGGTGATTGTCGCAAGCCCCATGGTTTTGACCCTATACTGGAATCCGCGTACACTCGCCCACACACATTTCTACTGCCGGATGGTATTCCATGCCTGAAACTGAAATCATTAGCTGGCTCCCGTTTATTGTTCTGCTGCTAGCAGCCGGGGCCATCGCCGGGCTTCTGGCCGGGGTTCTTGGCATTGGCGGTGGCATCGTGGTTGTCCCCGTCCTGTTCATGATTTTCCCGTTCATGGGCGTGGACGAAGACATACGCATGCGCTTGGCGGTTGGCACATCTCTGGCGACCATCATTCCCACCTCCATAATGTCCGCCCGTACCCACAACCTGAAAGGCGGCCTAAGCTGGCCTTTACTGTATTCTATCCTACCGGGCGTCATCGCCGGGGTTGGCATGGGAACCTATATCGGCAGTCGCGCTAAAGGCGACACCCTGACCTTTATCTTCGCTACCGTTGCCCTGTTGATTGCCGCGCACATGATGCTGAAAAAAGATGGCTGGTATTGGAAAAAGAGCCTGCCGGAGGGCCAATGGTTCCGCGGCCCTATCGGGATGTTCATCGGGTGCATGTCGGTGATCATGGGGATCGGTGGCGGCACCTTTAGTGTGTCAATCTTTACCGCATTCAATATTCCCATTCATCGCGCCGTTGGCACCGCATCCGCTATTGGTCTGGTCATCGCCTTACCCGGAGCTATCGGTTATGCCTTGGCAGGAATTCACCAGCCCGGCCTGCCGCCTTTCTCATTGGGCTATACCAATCTGATGGGATTTGCCCTGATCGTACCGACAACGATGCTGACCGCACCCATTGGCGCCCGTATCGCCCATGCCCTTGACCCGGCTATGCTGCGCCGATTGTTTGCCGCTTTTCTCTTTATTGTATCCATGCGTATGTACTGGAGCACGTTTGGCGGCTAAAATCCCCGAACCGGACCATAACGACCACAGCCCTGTTTGAAGGAGGCTCCCTTTGCGCAAGATATTGGCCCTGTCCCTTGTCACCGTTCTTCTTGGCTGTGCTCCTGCCACGCGGCAACCAGTCATCAGCGACACCCAAGCCCGCAAAGAAGCCGAGATTCAACGTCAACTTGCCAAGGACTGGTCTCAGGAAAAGGCACCGAAGTCTCAGCGCAGCCGCGATGATTACTATGGACGTGCCATTGATATCTGGTACCGCATCGGCGGAGCCAATGCAGAATTGTGCGGGAAACAGGTCACCAATACCATAGGTGCTTTGCTGGCTGTCGCGCCCAAGGGTAATTCTCAGGCCGAGCAGGACTTCATCAATCGTTATAATCTCAGCCCCGACCACCCCACGGTCCTTCATGTCGCAGCAGGATCACCCAGCGACAAAGCCGGACTAAAAACCGGTGACCGCATTCTGTTGGCAGATGGGCGTAATGTGCGCAGTGCGGAATTTGATCGTGATACCCGTGCCGGGCGTTCTGTTCGGTTGACCGCCCTGCGCAATGGCAAACGCACCTCTATGACCGTTATGCCTGAACTGACCTGTGACTATGGGTTTGATGTCAAAAAGAAAGACGAACTGAATGCCTATGCGACAGGGACCCTTGTGGTGATTTACACCGGGATGATGGACTTCGCCAAAAAAGACGAAGAACTTGCCCTTGTCGTTGCCCATGAACTGGCCCACAACACCATGGGTCATATTCCGAAAAAACAAGGCAACACTTTACTTGGGGTTTTGGTCGGCACCGCACTGGATGCCTATGCCGGTACCAATGTATTCGGTGATTTAGCCGGTGGCATTGGGCAGGGTGCCTACAGTCAGGGTTTTGAAGGTGAGGCTGATTATGTCGGGGTTTATTACGCCGCCCGCGCCGGGTACGACATGAGCGACGCCGCAGGGATTTGGCGACGTATGGGTGCCGCCAACCCGAAAAGCATAGACCTTGCCGGATCATCCCATCCATCCAGTGCAAAGCGTTATCTGGCGATCGAACAAACCGCCAAAGAAATCGCAAACAAACGCCGAAATAAACAACCCCTGATACCGGATATGTTGGACAAACAGTAGAATATTTCTGGACACGTAAGACGCGCTCTCTAAACTGGCGGTATCATTAATAGGTGTTGTCCGTTGGTCTTTGAGGGTGGGTTTCACATGCGTTGCGTTTGGGTCGTTTGTTTTGCTCTTAGTCTGTCTGCCTGCACATCAGAAGTCAGCACGCCGACGCTAACCTCAGAAGAGATCGATCATGAGGTTTCTTTTCAGGAAAATATGGTCGAAAGCTGGATCTTGGAAAATGAAAGCCAGCTTCAGGAACGCCTGAAAACCGGGACGCATCCAACCCCCAGCATTCCGCGCGATAACCTGAATCATATTGGACGGGTCGCCGATATTTGGTATCGCATCACCACCGCCAATGCCCCGTTATGCACCAACTACACGGCCCCGGAAATCGGCATTTGGGTTGATCACCTGACCACCAAAAATCAGCACCAACCCTGGGCAAAGAAACTGCGTCTCAGCCGGACACAACCCACCATCATCGCCGTTGCTAATGGCTCTCCCGCACAGCGTGTTGGGCTGGAAAAAGGTGATCGGATCGTAGCCATCAATCATAGGCGACCGGGTGTAAATGCCTCTTTGCATGGGCTGCCCTTCGATGACCCCATAACTTTGTCAGTGGTGCGTAACGAACAATTCGTCACCCTTGAGGTCAAGCCAGTTCGCGCCTGTAACTATTCCGTTGCCATTAGGGACACTCGCACGCGAAATGCCTATGCCACCGGGAAGGCCGTTGTGATCTACGGTGGCATGATTGACTACGTCAAAGACGACAACGAATTGGCCCTCATTATGTCCCATGAATTGGCGCACAATATCATGCGGCATATTCGTAAGGGTGTCATCAACAGCACCATCGGCTACAGCCTTGGTGCCATAGTGCAAATATCCCTTGGCATGCAAAATGTACCGGGGGCCGAAATCATGGCAGATATCGGCGAATACCTTGGGCAGCGTTTTAACCATCAAGGCTTTGAAACCGAAGCCGATTATGTTGGTTTGTATATTGCCGCCCGCGCACAATACGACATTGATAATGTTGCGGACCTGTGGCGGCGTATGTCCCATGACGCCCCCGACCAGATTGATACAGAGTGGGGAACACATCCCAGCAATGCCAAACGCTATCTAAACCTGAAGAAGACCCGAGATGAAATCAAATTAAAGATCGCCGAAGGTGAACCGATTGTCCCGGACCTGTGGCATAGCAATACCAAAAAGCCACAGGACATCGCGCCGAAACTCGGGATGCAAGTCTTCAACTAGGCCGCAGTCCCGGCAAATCATTTTAATTCCGCACTATCCCACAACTCATTACACACAATTCAATAATAATAAACGAGTGCAACGCCCGAGAAAACATACAGACAACAATAAAAAACAATAAATATTTTACCAATTGACAATACTCAATTGCAATAATGACTACATATCACAATATGATGAAAAATATGCAATAGACTTGACGTCACCTCTTTGCATCACTTGACAGAAATCAACACCAGTCTGCCAAGATGTGCCTTTGCGGTCAAAAAAGATCGGCAACGTTCCTGAGGTTTACTCATTACGGAGTTAGCGTCATGAAATTATCCAATATTCATATTGCACCAAGACTGATTGCTGCTTTTTTATGTGTCGGTATTATTCCCGCTGCGGTAATTGGCATCATCGCGCTGCAAGAATCTCAAACCAGTTTGGAAACTGAAGCCAAAGCCAAACTTTCCGGTGTTTCCGAATACAAGACCGAGATGATCGACAGCTTTATCCGTCAACGCATGGCGGATGTTCACTCGATCCCCCTGACGCCGCTTTACGTCGAAGCAGCCCACATCCTGCAATCCGGTTCTCCGCAGGAACAAACCGCCATGCGGGCAAAGGTGCTTAATGAATGGAAGATCAATCGCAAGCTTCATGGCTACTTTAATGAAGTCAAATTGCTTGATCTATCCGGCAATCATCTGGCGAGCCTGAAAGGTATTGCTGAAAACGAAGCGAACAAAACCTGGTTCAAGGCCGCATTAGAAAATGCAAAACAAACGCATAAAGGCGGCGAATGCCATGATTTGTACGTCAGCCCCATTGAATTTTGTGCTGAACTCAACATGCCCAGCATCCATATGTCTCATGTCATCCGTGACCCAGAGAATTTCGCCCCCTTAGCGGTTTATGTGGTGGATGTAAACGTCGCCATGATCCAGAAACTTATGTCTAATACAGCTGGCTTGGGCGAAACCGGACAGACCTACATCGTTGGTGCCGATGGCATCGCCCGATCTGACCTACGCAGCACCCCAAACGAAGATATCTTTACAACACGGATAGACACAGACGGCGTTAAACGGGTTTTTGAACGATGCGAAGAACGTCGCGGCGCAGAATTCTGTGAAAACCTGCAATACGTGGGCGGTTCCGGCAATATGGTGCTGGGGCACAACCACTACATCAAGGCCATTGATGGGGCGATCATTACGGAAATTGACCGCAGTGAAGCCTTTTCCGCCGTCACAACCATGCAAAACAGCATGATAATAATAGCCGCGATTGCCACTTTGGTTATTGCCACTCTGGCCCTATGGATTGGACGTGGACTTGCCCGTCCCATTACGCGCATGACCGGAGCCATGCGTACATTGGCAGATGGCGATTTGGACACTGTGATCCCAGATCAGGATCGTGGAGATGAAATCGGCAACATGGCAGGAGCAGTCCAAGTCTTTAAAGACAACGCCATTCGGGTCAAGACTCTGGAAGCCGAACAAGAAGAACAAAAACAACGTGCGGCAGAACAGCGTCGCGCCGCCATGCATCAACTTGCCGACAGTTTTGAGCGCAGCGTCGGTCATGTTATCGAAACCGTAACCTCTGCCGCCACTGAACTGCAGGCATCCTCTGCCCAAATGGCGTCCACTGCTGAGGAAACCAGTGCCCAGTCAAGCTCTGTTGCCTCTGCATCGGAAGAAGCCACCGCCAACGTGCAAACCGTTGCGGCCTCTGCGGAGCAGCTTTCCGCCTCTATTTCCGAGATCGGTCAGCAGGTTCAGAAATCCACAACCGTGTCCGAGGAAGCCGTATCCGCAGCAGAAGACACCAGTTCAGCTGTCGCCGAACTGACTCAATCCGTTGAGCAAATCGGTCAAATTGTCAGCCTGATCAATGATATTGCGGATCAAACCAACCTCTTGGCCCTGAACGCAACGATCGAAGCGGCACGGGCCGGAGATGCAGGCAAGGGCTTTGCCGTCGTCGCCAGCGAGGTTAAAAACCTTGCCAACCAAACATCACGGGCAACCGAGGAAATATCCGAACAAATTTCCAACGTTCAAAACGGGACAAACCGGGCTGTGGTCGCCATCGAAAGTATCACCACCGTCATCAGGGAAATGCGGGATATTTCATCCTCCATCGCCTCTGCGGTAGAGGAACAAAGTGCGGCAACCTCTGAAATTGCACGGAACGTTGAACAGGCATCCCAAGGCACGGCTGAAGTTTCCCGCAACATTATCACGGTTGAACAGGCCGCCAATGACACTGGGGCAGCGGCATCCCAAATTCGCACCGCAGCCACGGACTTGTCACGGCAGGCTGAAATACTTCGGGATGAAGTGGCTCAGTTCCTGAACAGGGTCAGAACCGATGATGAGCAACCTGTCGCCCTGATTGATTGGTCCAACGACCTGTTATGCGGCATTCCCAGCATTGATAACGATCACCGAGAATTGGTGGATCTGTTGAACACGGCTTATCATCAAATGATGACAGGCGATGGTCAGGACACAACCGGGCACATTGCGACGGAACTCGGCAATCTTATTGAACGGCATTTTGCCGACGAAGAACGATTGATGGCGCGCATCCAATACCCACACTTACACCACCATGCGGATGTTCACAGAACCTTGGAAGGCCAGTTCCGACAACTGCAAAGTAAGATTCAACAGGGCACCCCCGGAGCCGGGGAAGAAATGTTCCATTTCCTTGCCAACTGGCTCAAAAATCATACTTACAAACATGATTTAGAGTTTGTGGAATTCGCCAAAAGCACCAATCAGGTCAGACTTCTGGAAGCAGGATAACCCTGGCGGGTGGATTCACATGCAACACAAAAACGGGCCGATATCCGGCCCGTTTCACACATCCATAATCCTTAAGGCGGCAACAGAGTTAGGCTGCGTATTTTTCTTTGATGGCAATCGCCGAATCCTTGGATGCAATCAGTGCATCAACGCACTGCGGGTCAAAATGATAACCGCTTTCTTTTTGCAGAAGATCAAAAGCGTCCTCAACCGTCCATGCATCCTTATAGGGGCGTTTGGTCGTCAAGGCATCGAACACATCGGCAACGGCAACGATACGAGCCTCGATCGGAATACCGTCTCCTTCCAGCCCCAGCGGATACCCCCGCCCGTCCCAACGTTCATGGTGCGAACAAACAATGTTATGCAGAACATTGATACCGCTCAAAGATTGCAAACCAAAATCCGTAATCATGGTGTTGATGATATCTTCACCCGCTGCCACATGGCTGCGCATGATCTCCAATTCATCCCCAACCAGCGGACCGGGTTTTAACAAAATTCGGTCTGGAACCCCGACCTTCCCGATGTCATGCAACGGGGCAAATTGGTAAATATTTTCCACGAATTCTTGATCAATACCGTGCTTGCGCCTTAGCCCCCACGCAATCAACCGGGCATACCGCGACATCCGTGCCAAATGACTGCTGGTTTCATCATCCCGAAGGCGGGCAAAACTGCATGCCGTTGCCAAGGCTCCGTGCAAAATTTGAACGGATTGCCGATACTTCTGATAGGCCATAGACAAAAGAGTCGCATAAACAGGCAATATGGATTCAGCATACCCTGCAAACGCCCCAACCGTGTTGGAATTAAAGAACACAAACCCAAGCAACTCATCACCCTGATGGATGGGCAATGACGCACTCGAGAGAATCCCATTCGTCACCAACGTGTTGGTATGTATGGAGTTCTGGTTACCATAGTCACGCAGATCATGCACAATGCGATAAGTTCGATTTTCAGCCAAAGCCATAAGGGTCGGAATATCCTGTAAACAGGCTTGGTGAAAATCCATCGGATCGTGGTTAAGGGTGCTCGCCGCAAAAGTTTTCAACACGTCGTCATTCTTATCATATGACGCTACCGCAACTCGGCATACGCTGGGGAGAGTTGCCCGTATCCGCAAATGCACGTCTCGCACCACTGCGGAGAAATCGCCATCAGGCCCGTCTAAAATGCAGTTATTACTCTCAACCGTGAGCATTTAAAGGCCCCTACGCAGTTCCAGCTACTGAATTAGCATATTATGCGCGCAGAATGAAACCTTGGATAGGGTTTTCCTCATGTTGGCCTCACCGTAAATTCATACAGCCGCATGCTGCCTCGCATTAACAAGGCCGCCAGAACTTGGCGGCCTTGAGTCACAAGATGGTAGCCAAACCGCTTCGAAATCAGGCGGCACGTACATCCGCAAGGAACTTGTCCACCATGCTTTGCAGATGACGAGACTGACTGTTCAGGTCCTCCGAAGCGGACAACACTTGTGTGGACGCAGCCCCAGCCTCTCCTGCCGCTTTAGACACACCGGCGATTGTGGTTGTAACTTCCTCAGTTCCCGCTGCTGCTTCCTGTACATTGCGGGCAATTTCGGACGTTGCGGCATTTTGTTCTTCAACCGCCGAAGCAATGGACCCGGATACATCGTTGATTTCCTCAACAATGCGAACAATGTCATCAATCGCCTTGACTGCTTCTTCGGTTTCGAACTGCACGGAACCGATTTGTCCTGCGATTTCATCGGTGGCCTTAGCCGTTTGATTGGCAAGGTTTTTGACCTCACTGGCAACAACGGCAAAGCCCTTACCCGCATCCCCGGCCCGTGCGGCCTCAATCGTCGCATTTAATGCCAACAAATTGGTTTGTTCGGCAATGTCCGTGATCAATTGCACGACCTCGCCAATTTTGTTCGCCGCACGAGACAAACCGCGGACCCGATCATGAGTGATTTCTGCCCGATTTGCTGCATCAGCGGCAATTTCAGACGACCGTTGCACCTGACGACCGATTTCAGAAATCGAGGCAGATAACTCTTCTGCCGCAGTTGCAACCGTTTGCACGTTAGCGGATGCTTCCTCCGCTGCGGCGGCAACCGTGGTGGCGCGGTCTGTGGACTCACTTGCAATGGCAGTCATAGTCGAAGCCGATGCCTGCAACTGCTGTGATGCGGCGGCAACCGTGCTTAAGACTTCGGAAATCCCTGCGTCAAAATCACGGTTTAGAGTTTCAATCAACTCAGCCCGGCGGATACGCTCAAGTCGCTCTTTTTCCTGTTGTTGAGACAATTCTTCGGCGCGAACCATATTATCTTTAAATACTTGCATGGCCTTCGCCATATCACCCACTTCGTCTTTATGGTCCGTTGCAGGGATGTGCACATTCAGATCTTTATTGGCGAGACGATCCATCGCCACCGTCATTCCAGAAATCGGTTTGACGATACCGCGTGCAATGGCTAATGCCGCGATTGACCCAATCACGATTGCCAAGCCAGACAACACATAGTTCATCATGTGGGTTTGATCGATGGCGGCTGCGGCAGCCGGGCCAATGGCATCTTGCTGCTGTTTGGCCTGCAATTTGATTTCCTCAATTGCCGCAGAAATTTCCGGTCCGATCACATTAAGTTTGCCCCCGAAAATCTCATTTCGAGATTGAATGGCAGCAGCAGTCCCATCTAATGCGGAAATATAGCCTTGCTCTGCACTCAAAAAGTCTGCCAGCAATGCGCCTTGCTTGGTGCCACTGACCATTCTGCGCATATTTTTGCCTGCCTGCATGGCAAGCGACATTTGTGATTGTGCAGAAACCAGTGCCTGTTCAGAATTATCAACAAGATATTTCGCCACTGCCAGCCGTGACAACAGCAAGTGCCGCATTGTAATGCCTGCACTGACCGCCAATTCGGCGTCATTGCTTTTTCGGGCTTCCTGCATCAATTCTGCCATAGCGTGTTCCATAGCCGGACCAGCCTGCCCCAACACTGCCACATGTTCGTCTCGGGCTTCTTGATGCTTCTTCAATTCATCAAAGCTGGCAAGATACACTTCAAATCGGGCTTGGATATTATCAATCCGCTTTTTGACATCTTCTTTTGAGGCAAGCTTCTTCGCGCTATCAGCAGTGTTTAATGCAGTCTGCCCGCGATTGTCGACATCATCGACCGCAGTATTGCTGCCTTGCATATATTTGAAAATCCCTATGCGGGTTTCCAACAGGTTTGACTGTACCTGTCCGATCTCGACTGCTTGACGCGCCAAACTGCGATAGTCTGTAAAATAATGATCAACTGCGGTTAAAGAAATAACGCCAAAACCAGCCAAGACCACCAGAAGCGACAAGACAATCGCAAAGCCACCGCCAATTTTCTTCGCAATGCGAATATTTTTCAGAAAGGACATGATAACCTCCACGTTGCGGATCGTTCCCGATTACCCAATACCAACTCGGAGTGTCTCATTTTCAGGGTCATAAAAATGACACGCACACATTAAGCATGGTGCCTCTCGCCCTTAACGTTATCAACATCAAACATAAAATAACTTATACGATTATTCCTGTATGATATTAGTCAAATTTTTTTCCGATTGGTTTCAGGAAGATATCAAATGCCTACGCTTAGATAAAACGTTATAATGTTACTGTGCTTGTGCGGAACTCACATACAAATTCCCAAAACACGCCCGACTCGTCATAAAAAACGCTTTAAGGGCTACATATGCCGACCAGCACACCAATCTAGGATTGTTTCCCCCGCTGTGATTATCATCACAGGCGAATTTCTATGCAAAAAATGTTATCAGACCAGAAAACATTGGCACCCAAAACTGTAGCGGCATGCTCAACGAAGAAAAGCCGCACTCAGGCGGCTTTTCTTAATAGCATTCTGGCAAAACAGGATCGAACCAAGATCAGGCAGAAATTGCAGCTTCCGCAATCTGCACAGCGTTCAGTGCAGCACCTTTCAACAACTGATCGCCACAAACAAAGAATTCCAATCCGTTCTCACCAAATACGATGTTGTTACGAACGCGGCCCACTTCCACATCATAGGCTTTGGTCGCCGTCAGCGGCATCGGGTATTGATTGTTGTGCGGATCATCAACCACCTTCACTCCGGGGGCAGCCTTCAAAACCGCAAGGGCGGTTTCGCGTGAAACCGGTTTATCCGTTTCAACAATGATGGCTTCAGAATGCGCCCGCAATGTCGGAATACGCACTGCGGTGCAGGAAATCGGCAAGCCGGATTCACCAAAGATTTTGCGGGTTTCCAGTGAAACCTTCATTTCTTCCTTGGTGTAAAGGTTGTCTTGGAAGACATCAATGTGCGGAATCACGTTATAAGGCAGCGGATGTGCGAACACTTCGTTCTTGATCGCTTCGCCACGAGCCCCGGCAAGAATCCCATCTTCAAGTTCTGCCATACCCGGAGCACCGGCACCGGATGCAGCCTGATAGGTGGAAACCATCACTTTCTTCAGACCAAAAGCCTTATGCAAAGGCCATAAGGCAACAGCCGCAATTGCAGTTGTGCAATTCGGATTCGCAATCAAGCGCGCAGTTTTGGCAAGATGACCGTTAATTTCCGGCACAATTAGCGGAACTTCATCGCTCAACCGCCATGCGGAACTATTATCGATAACAACCGCGGATTCCGCGATTTCTTTGGCGTGGGCCTTGGAAAAATCACCGGAAACAGCCAAGAACACAATGTCACATGCTTTAGCGGCCTCAACAGAGAACAGGGTGACTGTCTTAGGACCGAATGCTGTGGTCATTGTTGTGCCTGCCGACCGCTCGGAGGCAAACAATGTCAATTCACCAACCGGAAAACCACGGTCTTTCAGGACATTAACCATTTCTACGCCAACGGCACCCGTTGCACCGACCACACCTACGCTGTAGGTTTTCGCGTTGAGGTTATCTTCACCCATTTTTAATTACTCACTGTTTTTAAGAATTATAGTGCTCCCTTCGTCCGGTTTGCCCGGACCGACAGAGCCTACGGTGCCTTGTGCCCGGGTTCAAGAGAACTTGATCTTCCGATCCACGAATTTTACCGAATTATATATATTGGCTGGTTTCTACGTACAAATAAAACCCTAGGTTTCTCAGTAAGGTCTTTTCCAAACGCGATTTAAGTGCGACACTTATTTTGGAGTCAGGACAAACTATTACTTGGATGTCCGTCATGTTTCAGGGAAAAGCAACGACCACACTCCTTAAGAAACTCTGCACCTATATCTGGTGCGTGTTTGTGTGTTTGTGTGTTCGTGTCTTTTGCCTTGGCCCACAGCCATTGCGGCAGATACCTCTATTGGCGTTCTTGCCAAACGTGGCAACCTCAAGACCATACAACGTTGGCAACCTGTTGCAGATTATCTGACAGAGCAGATTCCAGGCCAAAAGTTTGTGATATATCCGCTGGATTTCAGCGCTATTGACGCAGCGGTCGAATCAAAACGCGTTGACTTCCTGTTGGTTAACCCCGCTATCTACGTACAATTACAGGCAACAGCCAAAATCAGCCGCATCGTAACCCTGAAAAATGATGCCAATGGCAGTCCGGCAACGTCCTTTGGCAGCTTGATTTTTACCAAAGCTGGAAATACAGAGATTAACAGTATTGAAGACGCCGTCGGCAAACGTGTCGCAGCCGTTAACAAGCAATCATTTGGTGGCTGGATCACCGCATGGCATGAATTCCATAAGCACGGCATAGATCCTTTTACTCACTTTGAACGTTTAGACTTTCTCGGCACACATGACGCCGTAATCATGTCCGTGATTAATGGGACTTATGACATCGGCATTGCACGAACAGATACTTTGGAACGGCTGGCAAACGAAAGACGGATCAGCGAAAACGATATCCACGTCATTCATGAAGCGTGCCCCACTACAGCAAGAAATCCTACTGAGCTTCCGTGTGATATCCGCCGCAGCACGCCGCTATACCCGGAATGGCCTTTGGCACGGCTGCCATCAACGCCGCGAGATCTAGCAGAAAAGGTTGCCGTCGCACTCATTAGTATGCCGGAAAACCACCCTGCTACCCAAAAAGCCAATATCAAAGGCTGGACCATCCCAGCCAATTATCAGCCAGTTCATGATGTTCTGCGTGATCTGCGGCTGCCGCCATATGATAATTTGGGAGAAATCAGCCTACTTGAACTCTGGAACAGCTTTAAACTTGAAACCATGAGCATGCTGGTCCTAATGCTGGTGCTTGCAGTCCTTTTGCTTCGCAATATATCCCTCAATCGACATCTGCGTACATCACGGGAACGTCTGCGACATATGGCACGTTATGATGCGCTAACCAACTTGCCCAACCGTCGCTATTTTGAAGAATTTGCCAGTAAGCATCTCTATCAAGCCGAACGCAACAGCACCCAGATGGGTCTATTGTTCGTTGATTTGGACGGCTTTAAACCAATCAATGACACCTATGGTCACGCGGTTGGCGATCTGGTGCTGATTGAAGTCGCCGAACGGCTGTCCAGCATTGTGCGCAGAGGAGATCTTGTTGCACGCTGTGGCGGTGACGAATTTCTGATCCTGATGGTGGACGTACACGGTCGAAAAGATTTACAGGATGCCGCGACCCGTGTGCTCCACGACGTACAAAAACCCATGCAGATTTCTGATATCGCCATCACCATTGGCACCAGCATTGGTATTGCCTGTTACCCGGACGACGGGACCAACGTCGAAGACCTGCTGCGCAATTCCGATGCCGCCATGTATGCGGTCAAACAGGCCGGGCGAAATGACTATGCCTTTTATGATTCAGCCCGGCACATCCCCATCGTGGATTGATGAGGCCCCCAACGGCGGATCAGCCGCCGAACAACGGCGTATGCGCCAAGCCATCCAGAATGAACTGCACTGCCAGCCCTGCCAACAGTACACCGAACACCCGTGCAACCACATCGGCACCGATCCGTCCCAATTTCTTTTGCACTTGCGCACCCAGCAACAGACAGATCAAAGTAAAGATCAATACGGATAACAGACCAAGAATAACCATGGCGGATTCCATGGCTGTTTCAGCTTCCGCCATCAACAGCACCACAGCCCCCATGGCCCCCGGCCCTGCAATCAAAGGCGTTGCCAGCGGGAACGTGGCAATATCCGATTTCATGCGGGCTTCTTCGTTTTCCTGATCGGTCGTGGTCATGGCACCGGAAGTCTTGGCAAACGCAAGATCAATGGCAATCATCATCAACAAGATACCGCCGCCGATCCGTAACGCCGGCAATGAAATCCCAAACAGCTTCAGCAATGATTCACCGCATGCGGCAAATACCAACAGAATCCCGGTCGAAATAGCAATGCCACGGACAGCCGTTGCCGTGCGCTCCTTCGGCGTATGACGCGCCGTCAGCGATGCAAAAACCAGCGCAACGTCAAAAGGACCAATGGTGGCAAAAATGGTGGCAAAAGAGACCAAGACCGTTTCAAACACACGGGGCTCCTGTTTTCTTCAATGTCTGTAAAGGGGACGAGGCACGGGTATACGCCACCCTTTTGCAAAGGTCCAGTTGATTACCCGCTTGTTTCGGGTTTCATCGGCTCATAGGGCTTGACCTTTACAATGCCCTCAATCTGTCCGGTGATTTTAACATGCGCCCCCAAAGCCGCATCCGGCCCACGGGCATCCCATTCCTGATCACCAATACGGACTTTACCTTTGCCGTTTTCAATGGCTTGAGACACCTCGGCAACCCGACCGATCACCCCAACACCGTACCGTTTGCTGCCCAAACGGCGGGAGGCTTCCATCAATTCCCGGCGGCGACCACCCTTCCATGACAAGAAGCTGAACCCCACCCACATGATGAACTGAAAGATCGGGCCATCATGGCGTAACCCCCAGCTTGCGGCCCCTGTGACCATGGCACCAATGCCAAGGGCACGAATGACTGACCAATCCTTAAGCATGCCAATAGCGCACAAAACGCCACCAAGCGCGGCCCATTGCAACGGCTGGATTTCGATCATCATTCCGCACCTTCCTGACGCAGCCGAGAGACTTGGCCTTCGAACAACTCCGGCTGAGTGTCTTCCCCCAATTGGACCGCCTCAATTTTCTGGGCGCGCCCAATGATTTTATTCATGGATGCCTGTACCTGTGGAATCTCACGCTGCATCTGATCCACTCGCCCAAATAGCCCCTGCAAACGTCCGTCCAAACGCTGGACATCTTGCATCAACGCGCCAACCTCTCGCTGAATGGTCCCGGCATGTTTGCGCATATGCACATCCTTCAAGACCGCACGTACCGTATTCAACGTCGCCATCAACGTTGTCGGTGACACAATCCACACCCGATGTTGATACGACAATTCAATCACTTCCCGGAACGTTGCATGAAGTTCCGCATACACGGCCTCTGACGGCAGAAACATCAAGGCAGATTCCGCCGTCTCCCCCGGAAGGATATAACGCGCGGCAATATCCTTTACATGCTTGATCACATCATCCCGAAACTGCTTGGCCCCGGCTTTGCGTTCAGCATCGGTTTCCGCATTACGATACGCCTGATACCCATTCAATGGGAACTTGGCATCCACCGCAATCGGACCGGGAGGATTTGGCAACAGGATCATGCAGTCCGCACGGCGACCATTGGATAAAGTTACCTGAAACCCATAGGCATCCTGAGGCAAAGCAGCCGTCACAATATCATGAAGCTGAACTTCCCCGAACGCACCGCGAGCCTGTTTATTGGACAAAATATCCTGCAGCCCGACCACCTGTTCTGACAAGGTTCGCAAATTATTCTGAGCCGCATCAATCAAGGCCAAGCGTTCCCGCAAATCATGCAAGGTTTCAGTGGTGCGATCCGTTCCCTGTTGCAGGCCTTCCCCAACCCGACGAGACACTTCTGTCAGCCCCTGATCCAGAACCTGCGCCAACACCCGTTCCTGCGCCTGCATGCGCTCTGCCAGCCGGGACTGTTGTGCAGCATGACTTTCCGCCATTTGCGCCATCCGCCCCACCAGTTCCGCCATAAGCGGATCAGGACTGGCAGAAGATAGACTCCCGGACCGACGTCGGGCAAACCACCACACAAACCCTGCCACAGCCAAGGCCACGACAAAAACCAGCGCCTGTACTTCCGTATGGCGCATAAGCCCAACAACCTCTTGCATCCTTTGGAGACTTTCCAAAGCCCGTTCACCTTATTCCATAAAAATGCCCAATGTTCATGGCAGCATACGGCAGGCACTGCTTGACGCGAAGGGGCAAAACACCCTATTTCCAAAGTTGAGAAACGATTGCAAAGCAGGAGCCTACCGAACCATGGCGATTATGCCCATTCTTGTCACCCCTCATCCGTGCCTGAAAACCAAGGCAGAACCCGTTGCAGCTGTGGATGATGCCATCCGCACGTTGATGGATGACATGTTGGAAACCATGTACGAAGCCCCCGGTATCGGATTGGCCGCACCACAGGTTGGGGTTTCAAAGCGGGTAATCGTGCTGGATGTTGCCGGAAAAGACGAAGACCCTGCCCCCATGTGTCTGGCCAACCCGGAAGTGATCTGGGAATCCGAAGACATCAACACCTATGAGGAAGGCTGCCTGTCGGTTCCGTCACAGTATGCCGAGGTCAAGCGTCCGTCATGCGTTAAGGTACGCTATATCGACCGTGACAATCAGGCGCAGGAAATCGACGCCGATGGTCTGCTGGCAACCTGTTTGCAACATGAGATCGACCACCTGAACGGCACGCTGTTCATCGACCACCTGTCCAATCTGAAGCGCAACATGCTGCTGCGGAAGCTGAAAAAGCATTTATCCTCCGCCGTCGAAGAAGACTAGGCTCGCCGTACCCGTTCCGTTTCAGTCAGATAAACCAAAGGCTCCAACACATGACCTCTTCCCGCCTGCGCGTAGTCTTCATGGGCACCCCGGATTTCGCCGCAGCCGCCCTGAAAACCGTGGCTGACGTTCACGATGTTGTCGCTGTTTACAGCCAGCCACCGCGCCCAGCGGGCCGGGGATATAAGCTGAAACCCTCTGCTGTGCATGCTTTGGCGGATCAACTGGATATTCCCGTGCATTGCCCCACATCCCTGAAGGGGGCAGAGGAACAAGCCGCATTCGCCGCTCTCAATGCGGACATTGCCGTGGTTGCGGCCTACGGTCTTTTGTTGCCTAAGGCGGTTCTGGATGCCCCGCGTTTGGGCTGTATCAACATTCATGGATCATTGTTGCCCCGGTGGCGTGGTGCGGCCCCGATCCAACGCGCCATTATGGCGCAAGATGCGGAAACCGGCATCACCATCATGCAAATGGATGAAGGGCTGGATACGGGCGACATGCTGTTGAAGGCTCCGGTTCCAATAACCGCCACAACCACCACTGCGGACCTGCATGATGCGTTGATGGAGCTTGGCGCACGCTTGGTCATTGATGCCCTTGCCATGCTTGCAAACGGCACTGCAACCGCCGAGCCGCAGCCCAATGACGGCGTAACTTATGCCCAGAAAATCGATAAAGCCGAAGCCCGCATTGACTGGTCGAAACCAGCCACCGAGGTTTCCGCCCACATTCGTGGCCTGTCCCCATTCCCCGGTGCATGGTGTGAATACGCGGGCAAGCGATTAAAAGTCCTGAATGCTGTGGCCTGTGACGGCAGTGGCAGCCCCGGAACCACCATTGATGATCGCCTGACCGTTGCCTGTGGCTCCGGTGCGGTTCAGCTAACGATTCTGCAGATTGCAGGGAGTAAAGCCACGGATGCGGCAGGGTTCCTGAATGGTCACGCCACACCCACCGGGACAAAGTTCGACTGATGCCACGGATAAAAATCACCATTGAATATGATGGTTCTGACCTTGTCGGCTGGCAGCGTCAGGACAACGGCCCCAGTGTGCAGCAACATCTGGAAGAAGCGATCCAGAAATATTGCAGCCAGTTTTGCACT
>JAALLQ010000049.1_pt1 | contig 40658 bp, 39 predicted proteins | sample 7245921 | NCBI WGS metagenome assembly JAALLQ01 (sample SAMN13049200, study PRJNA578106) | oil field metagenome | isolation source: filtered produced water from oil reservoir B7 | place: USA:offshore Texas | collected 2016 | reverse complement strand
TCGGTTATGGTGGTGGGGTATGCCGTCGGCTCTATCCTCGTTGGACAACTCAGCAAGATTTACTCTGCGAAAATCGTTGTCGGCATTGGTGTCTGTATTGTACTGGCTGCCTCAACTGTCATGGCCCTGCTGGCCTATACCGGACACCATAATGCTTGGGCCATTCTGGTCCCGAACGGGGTCTTCTCCCTTGGCTTTGGCCTTGCGGTTCCGGCCTGTATGGCGGCCTCTATCGGCCCGTTCCCAAGATTAGCCGGATCGGCAGCTTCCCTGATCGGGTTCTGCCAAGGGACCTTAGGCTTTCTTTCCGGCTGGGTCGTCAGCAAGCTGTACGATCATAGCCCGGTTGGCCTTGTGACCACCATCTTTGGCTTCGGCCTGTTGACCTTCATCATGTACATCACGCAGGCGCGCACTGCTCATGATGGAATTTCCCCCGAGGAAAAATAGTCCCGCGAACACAAACATGCGGCGGGAAATTCCCACCGCATGTTTCTTTGATAGGTCTTTACTTTAAGCAACAAAACGCTTCGTCACCTCAGCAACCCGAATTCCCAGCAACTCAGCCGTTTTCAAATCACCCGAAGGCGGTGTGACCTCAGGCGAAGCATTCTCTGACTGTGCCATTGCGCCAAGGGTGGAACCCATACGATTAATGGCGTTGGCATCGCCGGGCTTGCCCTCAGGTGATGCATTCATCTCCCCCTGACCAACCCAGATCATACCGTGCTGAGCTGCAAAAACCGCCATCTGGATCAGAGTGTTGAGCTTATCTCCACTCATGGAATAGGAATTGGTGAAACCTGCAGCGATTTTATCCTTCCATCCGCGCCCGAACCACACGCCGGAAGATGCATCCATAAAGGCTTTAAACGGAGCCGACACCGACCCCATGTAAGTTGGCGAACCAAAAATTATCGCATCCGCATCCGCCAATTGGTCAAGATCGGCAGTCGCTGCCTCCGCCGTTATCAGGGAGGCGGTGACGCCGGGGACGCTTTGCGCACCTTTCAAAACATGCTGAGCCTGTACCTCGGTATGGCCGTAGCCACTGTGATAAACAATTGCAATCTTAGTCATAACAAATGTCCTTTCTTGACCTCATCAAACCCGCGGCACATCCAACACAAGTATTTCCGCATCCGCATTGGCGGTGATGGAAACCTTCGCAGTATCGGTGATTTCTGCGGCATCTCCCTGTTTCAAGCTCTGACCGTCGATCTCGATCAACCCCTTGGAAATCAAGACATAAGCTTGATCGTGGATACCATGTATCAGTCGGGTTCCGGCTGTCAGATTGCCGCCGTAAATCCACGCGTCTTGATGAATATGCAAAGGTGCTTTGCCGTCACCAGACGCTAACAAGTGCAAGCTGTCACGTACTGGCTCGGTCGGGAAAGACTGGCTCGCCCACTTCGGCGTAACACCCTTGGTCTTGGGATAAATCCAGATCTGGTAAAGCTGGGTATCTTCGCTTTCCAAATTGAATTCCGAATGGAAAATCCCGGTCCCGGCACTCATCACCTGTAAATCTCCGGCAACAATTCGCCCTTCGTTACCTTGGCTATCCTTATGGGTAATCGCACCGCGCCGAATATAGGTCAGGATCTCCATATCCTCGTGCGGGTGGGTATCAAACCCTGCCCCGGCTTTGATGATGTCATCATTGACTACTCGTAACGCACCGAAATGATGACGTTTCGGATTAAAGTAACTGGCGAAACTGAAGTGGTGCCGGGCATCCAACCAACCATGATTGACATGGCCCAAATCTTCGAATGGATAGATGGTAATCATGGTATGCCTCCTTAAAAATCGGATCAGACTTTCAACGGTGCCGGAATGAAGCCATCCAGAACCGGGATCTTCTTCAGGGCAAAGGCACCCGCACCTTGCAAGGCAACTGCGACCGCCAGCACAACGAGCAGTGCGGGGAATTCCCAGCCGCCACCCTCTGCACTAAAGACCCAGCCATTCCCAATATGAACCCACAGCGCACCCATCAGGATCGGTAAACTTAGTAGGGCAACCAACCGCGTATACAGCCCAAGCAAAAGGGCCAATCCACCGACAATTTCACCGAAAATAGTCAGATAGGCGACCATTGGAGGCAACCCAAGGCTGGCAAAGAAACCAACGGTTCCGGGAATTGTGAAAACAAAAACCTTAAGCAGGCCGTGGGACAACAAAATGCTGCCCAAGGCCATGCGGACCAGTGCCGCGCCGTAACGTGTAGGGAGAGTCTGCATCAACATTTTCGTGATCCTTGATTGGTGTGCGTCATCAATACACACACTTTATCATTTCCCTAAAAAACGATAATATACTCACTATTCACTTCATAAATTCCATTTGGTTATGAATATGGATCACATCGGTCGTATCGGTATTTTTCTGGAAGTCGTCAAACGGCAAAGCTTTTCTGGGGCGGCTCGTCAATTGGGTATGACGGGCCCCGCCATCAGCAAACAAATTCGTGCTTTGGAAGATCAACTTGGCGTGCGCCTGCTGAACCGCACCACGCGACAAGTTTCACTGACCGAGGCCGGGGCCCTTTATCAGGACCGCGCCCGAAAGGCACTTGAAGACTTGGCAGAAGCCGAACAACAGATTCATGACCTGAAAGACAATCCAACCGGGCCGCTGCGTGTCAACGCACCCATGTCATTCGGTCAAATGTATATGGTGAAACCCATTGCAGAGTTTGCCCGCCAATATCCCAATGTTCGCATGGATGTCACGTTTGATGACCGCAATATTGATATGGTGGCAGAAGGATATGACGTTGTCGTTCGTATCGGCGCATTAAAGGACTCCAGCCTTATTGCCCGACAAATTGCGGCATGCCCGCTGTACTTGGTCGCATCACCACAATTTCTTCAACAGCATGGAGTCCCAAAAACACCAGAAGATATCAGCACCCTCCCTGCCGCTGTTACATCCCATCACGGCACAGTGACGGAGTGGCATTGGCGTGGACCAAACGGACAGGAGGGGTCGACGTCATTCATGCCGACTTTCATCGGCAACACCACGCGATTACTCGCAGAAGCGGCACTGTCGGGACTCGGGTTTTGTTCATTACCCGTATTTGCCATCGCCGATGAATTGCGCAACGGGCGTCTTGTCCGTCTGTTGCCGGATTACACAACCATACCGGAACGGCATATTTACGCCATGTTCCCACAAAATCGGTATTTATCCACAAAGACTCGGCTGTTTGTAGACAGCCTGACTGTCTTTGGTCGGACTTTGCCTTGGGCAGACCAAACCACGTCACCCTAAGGGGTTAAGCTCGCAATTTTTGCGCCATTGTGGCGATCCGTTTCCCGAACAGTTCCGCAGTTTTGCGATCACCGGACGGCGGCGTTACCTCTGGCCCCGCATTGTCCGCCTGCGCCATCAGGCCCAGTGTCGAACCCATTCGATTGATCGCTTCCGGGTCACCCTGTTTGCCGTCGGGGCTTGTGTTGGCCTCGGCTTGACCAACCCAGACCATGCCGTGCTGGGCAGCATACATGGACAACTGAATCAACACGCCGAGCTTATCCCCGCTCATGGCACCACCCACGGTGAACCCGGCAGCAAGTTTATCTTTCCACTGCTGTTGGAACCATGCCCCGGACGATGCATCCATAAACATTTTGAATTGGGCTGAAACCGACCCCAAATACGTCGGCGCACCAAAAACAATCGCGTCTGCATCTTGCAATTGCTCGACGTTTTGTTTCAATTCATCCGTCGTTTCACCAATTTTCACCACATCCACCGTAACGCCGTCAATGGCAGAGGCACCGTTGGCAATGCAGTGCGCGATTGCTTCGGTATGCCCCCAAGCACTGTGGAAAACAATTGCAACCTTGGTCATGTGGATATCCTTACGTTTGGTCAGGTCATAACATTCTGCTCAGCCCGAAGCAGTCTAGCTAAATTTCACGTGTGATCCAATCCGCAGATTCCGCGACCTGACGCGAGCAATGCATCGTGTTAACGCATGGCTGCGCGGACATTCGACCCATACGGCGTTCTACAACAATCCCGACAACCGTCACCATGGAAACAGGCCCAAACAAAGGCAACACCTAAGTTCAAGGCTGCAGCCAAAGAATGGGGCAGAAAACGCAACATCATCCAAGATAGGACAGATTGATAGTAAAAACGCCGCCCTAGAGCGAGTTAGGTTTTTTAACTATAAGGTAAGCATGAGGCTCTTGGTCTTGGTCAAACTCCAAGTGTTTTATGACACAACCCAGTTCAATGAATAAATTTATAAAACCGTTTGTTCCAAGAGAGGAATAATATAATTCAGGCCCCATAGAACTATCAGCATCGAAGCATTCTTGATCTAGGCCACCAAAAGAAAATATAAATACACCACCAACATTTAGATTTCGCACTATTTTAGTTAGAACATTACGTTGCTCTGACAAAGGAACGTGCCAAATACTGTCCCATGCAGTTATAAAATCGTACTTTTCTTTTAATTCGTATTCACAGATATCCGCTTGGATAAAGTCAATGTCTTGTCGTCGTCCACGGGCGAGATCTATCATATTCGTGGATACATCTAGTCCGACAGGGGTAAAGCCTTCGCATACTAGTAAATCTATAAAGCGGCATGTGCAACCACACCCTATATCTAATGCTTTTCCACGTCCTTCCACAAAGCTGATAGCTTTCTTGTGCTGTTCGATTCCATTATTCATATTGAAATCAGGGTTTTCCCAAAGATGAGTAATTTGATCATATGCGCCACCAGTACTTGTCGGTTCCACTACAAAGTCTCCCTTAAGTAAGCTCAGCACCCTGCGGAACTTGCACCCGTAAAAAACAGATAGGCTCCACTTTGCTGAGAGTCCAGCCTGTCGTCAGCGTTATACGTCCTCGACGGTTTCACCAAATGCAGGCGCGGCAGAGGAGCGCCACAACCATGGTCCGACGACAGAAATTGCATTCCACTGCGCCGCGCCCCATATGCTCCTGATAATTATTCACCACAACACACACGTATTCCGTTACTATTCATCATGATCACAGACGCAAGCTCATCTCCACCTGCCCATCATCCTGCCAACCGCAGGCTGGTGGATGCCCTGTATGCCCGCGGCATTATTGACCGTGATGGTCGCAATCTTGCCTTGGAAATAATATCCCCCGCCGACCGATGGGGGGTATGGGCGTCTCGCCTGTTGTTGGCTATTGGCACGGCCCTGACCTTGGCAGGCATTGTTTTCTTTTTTGCCTTTAACTGGGCTAAGCTTTCCCCCCTTTCCAAGTTCGCAACCATTGAAACCGCTCTTATCGTCTGTCTGATCGGAGCGAGTCTTTATTCCTTACGACGCCCGAATGGTCAGGCTCTGTTGCTTGCCGCCAGTGTGTTGGTTGGTGTGTTTATGGCGGTGTTCGGACAGATTTATCAAACCGGAGCCGACGCCTATCAACTGTTCGTCATGTGGGCCGCGCTGACGCTGGGTTGGACGGTCCTGTCCAAGTATGCCGCCCAATGGATCATGTGGCTGATCATTGCCAACCTCGGCCTCGTGCTGTGGTGGAGTCAGGCCGCCGAACCCGGTGAAGACATGCAGTTCATGATCTTCACCTATATGATCCTATTTAACGGCCTTGCCGTTGCCGCCCGAGAGTATTGCGCCATTATTCGCAGCATGCCTTGGTTACAGGCACGCTGGGTCCGCTTGGTGCTGATCACCCCGACTTTAATCATCATGCTGATTCCCATAATGGTGGCAGCCGCCGCACCGGAAAGGGCGACGCCTGCGATCTGGATCAGCGCGAGCTTCGCCCTGTTCGGACATTTGGCTGCGTTTTATCTCTATCGCTACCGCGATCTGGATCGTCATGCTTTGGCTGCTGTTCTGCTGTCACTGGCGATCGGCCTTGAAACCGTGGTGTTCAGACTGATTTCGGAAGTCGACCCGGAGTCATACATCGTTATTTTCTTTGTTGTGGGGCTGACAACTCTTTGCCTGTTTGCGGGCATCATCGGTTATTTGAAGGCAATCCTGCGTCAGGGAGATACCCCCCATGCCTAAAACCTCATCGCCCACAGCCGCCGACCTGATCGCCGCACTTGCCGCAAAAGGCCACGGTGATAAGGAAGATATGACCGCCTTCCTTCAAGCCCACACCTCTGCCGAGGATTCACCCCTGTATTTACGCGTACTGGCGGGGATCGGGGCGTTTATCGCCTCCATTTGCTTTATTGCCGTTTTGGCACTTGCCGACCTGATCGATTATCAGGATGAAACGACCCTCGTCCTTTGGGGGCTTGGCTTTGCCGCGTCCGCTGTTGCTATTCATAAGTGGGCAGGGCAAAACGCCAATGTTTTTGCCACCCAATCATCATTGGCGTTCATGTTGGTCGGGAAAGGCCTGATCGTCTTTGCCGGGGGCATCGTGACAAACTCCGGTTGGGGGGCATCCCTTGCCTTGCTGATGGTGACGGCAGCGGTTTACCCCATGTATCGCGTATCTTTGGACCGATTTTTAGCGACGCTGATCACTGTCCTGTCGCTAATCATCAATGGGTTGTGGTCATCGGAAACCGAAGGATATCGGGAGATTTTGTTCAACGGAGCATTCCTGACTCAGCTCGGCCTAGTGGCTATATTTTTGACTTGGAGCAAAGTTCACAACGGGTTGCTGCCGATAGCCTATGCATTCGCCACATCTTTATGTGCCTGTATTGTCTTCCTTGCGACCCAAGCAAATTTCGGCACATGGCAGTATATTGAGTATATCTCACCCACGCTCATCACCGCCGCATTGACCATCAGCCTGATTGCCACGATCGGTTGGGCCGCAGGTGGAGCCGAGAAACTGAAAACCCGCCCCTTAGCCATGGCAACCATCGGCACCATAGCGTTGGGACTGGTTGCGGCTCCGGGCATTGTCTTAAGCCTGTGCCTGATGATCCTCGGCTATGCGCGGCATGACACCCCGCTCAAAGTCATGGGTATTTTGCTCATGCCGTTGTTTATCTTTTTGTACTATTACAACCTTGATATTTCGCTTCTGCAAAAGTCCGGCGTTCTGTTCGGCAGTGGCATTGTCCTGCTATCCGGTCGGTATTTCTTGCAACGGCAGGGTTGGGATCACGGAGGATCACCATGCGCACCAAACTGATGATTGTCCTGTCGGTGCTGGTTCTGGCCGTGCTGAATTATGGTATTTACGAAAAGGAACAAATCAAAGCCAACGGTGACGTGGTTTTACTTGAATTGGTCCCCGTCGACCCGCGATCTTTGATGCAAGGTGACTATATGCAACTGCGCTATGCGATTGAAAGCGCAGTTCCGGTTAAGGATTTGCAGGACACCCAGCAGCAAGGCACCATGGTCATTAAACCTGACGACAAAAATGTTGCCCAATTTGTCAGGCTGCATGATGGGGAGGCTCTCGCCCCGTCGGAATACGTAATCAAGTTTCGCAAACGCGGCAAAAGGGCGGTAATCGTGCCGGACTCTTTCTTTTTCCAAGAAGGGCATGGGGTCGCCTATGAACAGGCGAAGTACGGCGTCTTTAAATTTGACCAAGCAGGAAACCACCTATTGGTGGGATTGGCTGATGAACATGGCAAAACCATAACCGTCCCCGAACCAAACAATAGTCCTGAAGCCAAAGATTAGGGTCAAGGTACATAACAAAGCCCCGTACTCTGATGAGCGCGGGGCTTTGTTATGGCGGAGGGCGCGTAAAATTCGCGGCACCCTGTTCCCTCTGAAAATTACTGTATCAACCGCGATAACTCAGCCGATATTCACACAGCAATGCGCACTAGTTACAGGTTCCTTTGACTGCCATATCAAGCTCACGAACATCCCTTTTACCTTGTTCTTCGTCAACAAGCTCAAGTCCTGCTCCTCCAACGAAAACACCCGGCTTAATGTATTGGCGAATAAAATAGTTAAGACCTCTTTTTACTTTGATAAGGAGGTCATTATTACCGAACTGAGACTCAGTGGAAACTGTATGCTCTTTATCGCCTTCAACTTCTTCATAGAAGAAAACATCAGCCGCTGTCTCGCCAATGCACTTACCATCGACCCACACATTTTTCTTAAGCGCCTGCCCAGCAAAGCTATTTCTGTAAATGTATAGCCCCGCATTACCTTCAGATGGTGGAGCAAATTCTTTCGCCATAGCACTCTTATTAGCGTCTTCCATAGGAACGGAAGAACAAGCCGCAAGAGACGTTGTGACCAAAGCTACGATCGTAAGTTTCTTAAACATTACATCCCCCTAACGTTAAACAACAAAGCGAACAAGCTATCTTCTGGGTCAGCACGCTACAAGAGAATTCTCAGAATAAAAAACTTATTTCGATTGTGTCTTGAGATATTCATTAAGAAACCACAGCCTGTGGCATTTTATATTTATGAGGTTTGGGTCTTGGAAACGCATCAAAGCGACTTGTCTACTACACATAACAAAGCCCCGTACTCTGATGAGCACGGGGCTTTGTTATGGCGGAGGATGCGGGATTCGTGCATGTGTGTTGTCGTCCTGTGTTATGCGGCTTCAGTTTGATCCATAGATTTTTTGATTCTAGACACGGTTGCGGGCGATACGTTAACCATTCGCGCTACCTCACGGACACCATGTCCCAACCCAGCTTTCACCCTCTCGCTGATCATCGCCCTTTCAAACTCACTGAATACCGAAAGCATTTGGAACATCATCCGACCACTCGGCGTTGACGTATCCAATCCCTGTTTGTGTAGGTACAGATCGACATTACGACTGTTAATATCCGCCAAGAACCCGACCAAATCTACGAGTGATCGTCCCAGCCGACACACGGACCACGCAGCGATCAGATCAATCTCACGACGCGCAACGGCTTTCATCAGTTCATCAAAACCGGGGCGTTGGTCACGACCCTTGGTGCCACTGATGCCCTGATCTTCAAAGATGTGCACCACGTCCCAACCCAAACGCCCCGCCACCAGTTCCAGATCCAGATCCCGTTTCTGATTTTCAACGGTTTGGTCATCAGTTGATACCCGGCAATAAAACGCAACCCTCATACACACCCCCCTCGCATAACGAATTGAGGCATAATTATATCAGTGTATTACGATACGAGTCATCATGTTTGCGCATCAAACGACCCCCAAATCAATTTGGGTGACCTATCGATATTTCATTAAACCTCGTGTATAATGAGCGCATTACATAAGAGATGGCGCAGCCATGGATGATGATCATGGGTTTCGACCCAGTCACTTGCTCTGCCCTTACCGCCTTAATGATCTTGGTATTATTAACAGTAATTCTAAGACGTTGCCATCAATGGCACGCAAAGGAGGTGAACATGGAACAAAGTAAGTTGTCCGGAAGTATGCTTGGAACTATTGGAGATCTAGTCAAAGAGACGACAATTTCGGTAGGTGCAGGGTGCTTAAGTGGGGTCATCCAATCCACACCAAAGGGATGCCAGAGATAATGGCGTCCCTTTTTTCGTGCCTAAATTCCGGATCAGATTGAATGCCCTCCCCCATGTCAATTCAATTGACATCGCCACTCCCGCGCACACCACCACACCCGTGTTTCATTAACAATTGGTTTTTGAACACGCAAAACCACCAACTGAAGACCGCAGAAATCCTGGTGTTCTGATGGCTGATTTCGATGGGATTTATGAACACTGTTTTCTGCAGCAGGCAGGCATAAAAAAGACGACCACCCCACACGGGGGAGATCGCCGGAACCGTCTATAACTATAAGTCGCTCAGATTTTTGCGGTAAAACAGCCCTAGGTTAGCAGGTCAACGTAAGGTACATCTTTAAAAGACTGCTCGTGTTCATGCCAAGCAGCCCTTAGATCATCAAGCGCGTCTTCGGGCACCCAAGGACGTGTAAAATGCTCAACTACATCGAACTGGGGCGCTGGAATTTCGGAATGCCCTGATAAGAATATCAATTCTGAAACCGTCTTCGCAACAGACACAAGCGCACGATGACAAGCATTTAGCATCCCTATAGATATTTTTATTTCGTCTGCAGACAGGGGCTCTCTTGAACTCGGGTCAGCTGCATGGGCGATAAACTTATCTGAATAGACGCTGACCTGAGCAAGCTCATGAAGACCAAGAGATTGGCTCAACCGATCAATGGTCTTCACAGAAAGTAGGTCCCCTCTAGTTCGGTTTTCAGAGGAAACTCCCGACAACTTGTCAAATGTTTCATGCCTTCTATGAGAGCTTGACCACGCCATCGGCCCTGATGTTGGTATACCTCTAAATATAGGCTTTTTATCTCCATGCTCCTCAAGGCACTCATTCAGCCAAGCCTCTTCGGCCTTTGCATAATCATAAGGAGCGGCATCAAAGGAGACAAAATTCTCACGAGAAACCAGATCAACATGATCACGTAAATCAGCCAAGATGCGCTTTATCGATATTGGCTGACGATCATCGCGCCTTGCCTGAGGGTCAATGAGACGACGAATAGCCATGATTTGTGTCGTTATATAGCCTTGATCTATGAAACTACCGATTAGAAAGCTGTTTGACATATAGTCATCTGGAGCTTTAGCTCCATGACCGCGACACTTATTGATCAACCTATAAGTCGCATCATTCCAAAGCATGTTGGAGATTTGGTTCCATATTGCATGTTGCTCATCCCCAATAAGCCAGCCGTACCATTCTTCTCGTTTTTCGCGAAATTGCTGGAGTTTTACCTTGTCCTCAACATCGCAATCTTTAACGTCATAATCGTATGTCATGTTGAAGCCTCAAAATCACCTACGACCCGCATACACACTCTCGACACTGCCATTGTAGCTACTGAAGATATGAGCAAACGCAGCATCACATTTGACCCCGAAGAGTGCCTCGTCATACGCATCAGGCAGTCCTTTATCGAAGACGATCTCGATGGCCTGCTTCACCCCGGCACGGGCCTGTGGCTTACTTCGCCAATCTAAAACCAGCTTTTCTGCCTTCAGTGTTTCCAGCAAGGACTTGCAGACCTTCTTCACGTCTGCTCTCTCCTTGTCCGTTAGGATTGGCTCCGGTTTGGTCAGAATGTCGAACACTGCCAGCTCTTCTTCCGACAGCCCTTCACGAAGAGCTCGTTGCTCTTCTTCAGTAAGATCCTGTGTCAACTTGATGAGTTCATTAAAGAACGCATCAATGTTGAGGCTGGCAGAGTTATACTTTTCAATCAGCTTCTCGAACCGATCTAGGAAATCAGCACGGGAAGGGTTCATTGACGCCATCTGGACAAGCTTCTGGCTCAATAGTGCCCGTAACTTCTCAGCTTCGGTTCGCTTCCTACCTTTGGCGAACTTTTCCTTCAGCTTTTCAAAATCAATCTGGCTCAGGTCGAACAGCTTTTCCTCACCTGGCTCATCGATAATGTACGGCACTGGAGCAACCGAACGATCCAATAGATCCTCGACTTGCGCCATGACCCCGGTGATATCCACGGGATCAGCTAGCGACTTGATCTTCTGAGCCAGAACAGAAATCATGACCGCGTCCGCTACAAGTTCTTTTGCGACTGGATCTGGCAGAATGGCCCGATAGACACGAGAAACCGCCCCAGCCATCCCAAGGTATGATTTCTTGACGTCATCCGAGGCAATCAACATTTCGACAGCATCATCCAGAAGTGCAATCTTACCAAAGCCTTGTGCCTCTTTGATGGCTACAGGATCGATGCCACGCTCAACCAGAAACGTGATGACCTGTGCAGACATCACGCGTAGATACTCGACGAGTTCGGCCTTGTCTTTAATCGGTTGTTCACCGCTTTCACCTTCTGCGCCGCCATAGATCGCCAATGCCTCCTGAAGCTTACGGAACACACCAACATAATCGACGATCAAACCTGCTTCTTTACCCGGGTGCTTCCGGTTTGCCCTTGCGATGGTCTGCATCAGGGTGTGGTTCTTCATAGGCTTGTCGAGATAGATGGTCGAACAAGACGGCACATCAAAGCCCGTGATCCACATAGCGCAGACAAAAACTAGGCGGAGCGGATCATTCTCATCCTTAAACTTCTCGTCAATCTCGCCTTCGTTCATTCGCTTGCGATGCGGCACAATATCAAGCCCCTTGGCCCGCATTTCTTTCTCTTCGTTTTGCCCCTGAGAAACAATCACGGCCATGTCCGTTGCTTCCATCCGCTCAATGGTCGTCAGCAGGATCTGCTTGTCCTCTTCCTGAACGGTTGCAAGTTGCGCCTTCAAGTGAGCCAGATGAGTTTTCCAATGGGCCTTAACCTTGTCGTACATGCGTAGGGCGGTGGCTTTATCGATGCAAACCATCATCGCTTTGCCCTGATGTCCGCGCCCGGTGAAATGCTGCACGAGATCTTCGGCGACAGCCTCCAAGCGTTCATCACGGGTGATCAGGTGGTACTCACGGGCAAAAACCCGTTGAACCTTCCGTTCCTGATCCACATCCAGTTCTGCGTCTTCCAGTAGTTGGTTCAAGTCGTCGGTCAGGTTCTCATTTGTCAGTTGAAGCTCAGGGATACGGTTTTCATAGAACAGCGGAACTGTGGCCCCATCCGCAATGGATTGCCCGAAATCATAGACCGAGATGTAATCACCAAAGACTTCTTTGGTCTTTTCCTCGCCCGCAATCAACGGCGTCCCGGTAAACCCAAGGAAAGCCGCCTGCGGCAAAGCAGAGCGCATGTTCAACGCCAACGTATCGTACTGGGAACGATGCGCTTCATCAGTAATCACGATGATGTCCTGACGATCCGAAAGCAGCGGATACGCTTCACCTTTCTTGGTGCCGAACTTGTGGATCAGGGTAAAGACGTATCGGTTATCCTCAGTCAGCAACTGCTTTAAGTTTGCGCCGCTGGTTGCGTGAGCATCCGCTTTTGTCACCGCGCCCGTAGCAGCAAAGGTCTTATAGATCTGATCATCCAGTTCATCCCGATCTGTGACAATCACAAAGGTCCAATTGCCGGGAATCGTGCGGAGGATCTTCTGGGTAAAGAAGACCATGGACAGCGACTTACCAGACCCTTGCGTATGCCAGAATACGCCGAGCCGCCCAGCCTCACCCTTTGGACGCTTTCCGACTTTATCCAGTTCTAGGATCGCTTTGTTCACACCAAGATATTGGTGGTTCTTTCCAACCTTTTTGATCAAGCCGCCTTTGGCTTCCTCAAACACTGTGAAGTTTTCAACGATATCCAGCAGTCGTTCTGGCGTTGTTGCACCACGGATCAAGGTTTCCAGAGACACCACACCTGTCTCGCCCTCATCGTTGATGCGCTTCCACTCAAAGAAGTGTTCCCAAGGTGAATAGGTACTGCCCATCACGCTCTTGGAACCATTGGACAAAACCACAAACCCGTTGAAGGAGAACAGCTGCGGTATGGCAGAACGATAATCTGTCAGGTTGCCGTCGTAGGCTGCTTGCAGCGTGTTATGGCTGGCCTTCAGCTCAATGAAGAGCAGTGGAATACCGTTAACGAAACCAATCAGATCACAGCGTCGGTTGTATAGGTCGCCACGCACCCAGAACTGGGACGCAAGGAAGAAGTCGTTCTTTTCAGGTTCTCGCCAGTTGATCAACTCCACCACTTCAACGGTTGTTCCACCTTTGTCATCGGGGACTTCGACCTTCACACCATCTTTCAGAAGGCTATAGACTTCTTGGTTTGCGTTAACCGCGATCATCGCGGTGCGATTTCGCGTTAGCTCTTCAATCGCTTGGTCAAAGGCCGCATCGTTGAGTGTTGGGTTCAGCTTTGCGAGAGCAGCCCGCAGCCGCGCGACCAGAACCACCTCGTGATCATTTGCCCGGCCTTCACTGGAAACACCACCCGTCCATTCGCCATAGAGATTACCCGTCGCCCACCCCAGATCAGCGAACAGCTCCAGAGCAGCCTGTTCGAGGGCATCTTCAGAGTAATCGTGGGCAACGGATGGAGGTGTCATACAACTTTATCCATACTCTCTACATAATCTTTGAAACTGCGAACTACGCGAATAAACATATTGACGGTAGCTTTGCTTAAAGAAGCTGTCTTATGGTTACCTTGCCCTCCAGCGCCTTCATTTTTATCCGCCTTATGCACAATCTGGTGCCTACGCTTAATCATGTTTACCAACTCAGCAAATTGGGCGTCATCAAAGGCTGACATATCAAATTTACACTTAGTGAGTGCGCCTTTTACATCCCCAATATCATTAAAAGTTTCGTAGCGATCTATTCGCTCTTTAACTGAGGCACGAATAAATTCAGCAATTGTCTGATCCCTATACTCCACAAGATCACCTATCTTGGCCTTCTCTTGTGCTCTTTTGTTACTATTTGGGAATCCATAACTATTGAGTGTATCCTTATCAAAATCATCAATGCTGACAATAAGATATGAACGTAAAAAATCCTCCAATGAAGCGTGAAGCATAACGATAGCTGCTCGCAAAACATCAGTTTCATGCGTTCCTACTCGTCCACTTCCCTTTGGTGTGTAAAGGCTTACTAGGTTCTCTACACGCTTTAAGTTGCCCTCAAAGCGTTCTGAAATTGCCTCTGGCGTCATGCAACTGCCTCCTGCATTTGTTCTTCTGCGACGCTGACATCAATTTCCCCGGAAAGCAGCTTGGGAAGAAGGAGGTCGCGTTGGGCGCGGAGGTTGGCGTTCTTCTGCCAGAGCCTGAGTTCAAGGTCGTACATTGGCTCCAGCGTGTCAGCGGCTTTCTCCAGCAAACTCTGAGGCGGCACAAGCACCACCATTGCCTTTAAGTCCTTCGCGCTCAAGTGGGCAACCGTCGTGCCAACAATTGTTTCTTCGAGCCGTTTGATCGGCCCCTCGGTTGTGAGGAACAGAAGATACCGTGACATACCGTTCGTAGGACGAAGCCTGACTACTCGCTGATTCAGCCATGCCTCGCCACCGGCCCATTTTCCCATGTGGAACGCACCATCCATCCCGATCAGGATGTCGCCGTTTTCGATCCGGTGTTTCGGTTTCCCTTCCTCTTCCGTGTACGTCTTGACAGCGTTTCCTTTGATGTCACGGATACGGATCACGCCGAGACCATTGCCCTCGTCATTGAACTGCTTGGACTTGAAGGGGTGCCCATACGTGACCTCTGCAATGTCATACAGTCCTTTGGGCTCCCACCCCTCTGGCACTCGGCCATGTTCGGTTTCGGTGAAGGTGGCGTCCTCATTACCGGGGAAACGGAAGTGGACGAACCACTCTTCGTACAGCCGCCGGGCCATTTCCTCCAAAATCGCAATCCGCCGCGTGTTGTTCTCGATCAGGTCATCGTAGGCGGTCAGGATGGAGGCGATACGGCGCTGCGTATCAAATTTTGGAACAGCAAGGGGAATTTGTTTCAAATCTCGTATGGGTATCTGTGGCTGCGCTGACCCGGATGCAAACTGACGTAATCGGTCCTGAAATGCCTGATTACGAATCGCGTGGAAGAAGAACTGAGGGTCGAGTTCGTTTGCGTCAGGTCTAAGGATCAGCATTTGCGCGTTGATCAAGCCCTGGACAAGCCTCTTGGGGAATAGCGCGGCATTCCCAATTGAATTTCCTCGTGTCGTCATCAGCAAATCAAGGGGTCGGCATCTTCCCTTGGTGATGGTTGAAGCCTTTTCCGCAGTAATGAAGTTCAGGTGCTCATCATGAATTTCACCATCATTCATGCAGGTGCCATTCAAGAACGGCACGCCCGATGCGACAAACTCTGATCGTTTCGGGTATTTGCTCGACCTATCACCATCAATGACTTCAATTGGCCAATCTCCCAACGGTTTTTCATTCCAGCTGCTGCTATCTGCAGTCATCTCAGAGTTGCCTCCAACACCGACACTACGTTTTTAGCAATCTTAGCTTCTAGCTCCCGCGCTTCCGCGTTGAGAACTTCCAGTTCTTCGTTCAGTTCTTCAAATCGTTCAGTAAAGTTCACGTCTTCCACTTCACGAGCCGCTGCGCCGACATAACGACCCGGGTTGAGCGACCAGCCTTGGGCCTCGATCTCTACCCGCGTGGCAACTTTACAAAGACCGGGAACGTCAACGTAGCCTTCAGCCAGGCCCTTTTCGGTCAGAAGCTCCGTGCTTCCCTGGTCCAGTTCGACCTCTTGCCCACGGTAAAGACGCACGATGTTGGCTAGGAACTCGATCTGATCCGGCGTGAAGTCCCGATGTGCCCGATCAATTTGACGATAGATATTACGGGCATCGACAAACAAGACATTGTCTTCGTTGTTTTTGCCAACCTTGCCCTTATCAAAGAACCACAGGGTGCAAGGCAGGGTGACTGTGTAGAAGAAGTTTGAACCGACCGAGACGATCACATCCACCGCACCTGTTTCAATGATCTTCTGACGAATATCGGCTTCACTGCCTCGGGCATCGCCTGCAGAATTAGCCATAACGAAGCCCGCTCTGCCTGCCTCATTGAGCGCAGCATGGAATAGGCTAATCCACAGGTAGTTGGCATTGTCCGTACGCGGGAGACCGTAGGGGAAGCGCGGGTCACCCTCCAAACGTTCCTTATCCACCCCTGAGACGTTGAACGGTGGGTTAGCCATGATGTAATCAAAGCGCCCACCCAGCTTATCCACTGCGTTGTGCGGATCTTCATAGAAGGAATTGGCCTTGATCACATTCCCCGACAGACCATGGATGGCAAGGTTCATTTTGTTGAGGTTGACAGTGATCTGATCTTTCTCAGACCCGAAGATGGAGATTTCTTCCATCGCGGCCTTGTGGTGACGCTCCACAAACTCGGCGGAGTGGACGAACATACCACCAGAGCCACAAGCAGGGTCAAAGATCCGTCCGTGATAAGGCTCAATGATCTCAACAATCAGTTTCACGATAGCTTCCGGGGTATAAAAGACACCACCCTTTTGGCCTTCCGCCATGGCAAACTTGCCCAGGAAATATTCGTACACCTTACCAAACGCATCACCGCTGAGGTCCACAGGCCCCAACAACTTCAGCAATTCAATCAGAACCGTATCATCGATCCGGGTATAGGTTCGCGGCAATGCGCCCTTGAGATCAGCGTTTTCTTCCTCAATTGCCTTCATCGCCTCATTGATGGCTTTGCCGATATTGTCGCCCTCAGCAAAGGCCTGTAGATACGTGAAACGCGCTTCTGGTGGTAAGAAAATCACACCTTCAGCTTCATAGTCGGCCTTGCCAATTTTGCGGCGACCGCCAGAACCAACAGGGCCAAGTTTTTTCTCAGCCTCAAGGTACTTCTTCTCGGCATATCGCAAGAAGATCAGCCCAAGCACAGGTGTGGAGAACTCTGCAGGCTTCAGGTCCGCATTGGCCCACAGCTGATCAGCTGCAGCCCACAATCGTTTCTCGACATCACCCTTAACCAAAACCCTACCCTTTCGTTGTTCTGCACCAGAAATCATACACGCATCAGGGGATATTCACTAGCTCCCCAATGATCAACTAGACTGAATTAACTCTGTTAATCAAGGTCTGATGCTCCAATATCAATTACCCTCTCCATGAGAGCATTATAAGCGGCCTGCTGTAACCTGCGCTAAACGCCATTTCTTGCTGCTTATTGGCAACAACCTATGAGTCGTTATACGTCCGACACCAAAGATCAAAATACACTGAAGAGACAGGCTTGCCTTTAGACATGTCATCCATTATGCGAAGCAAAAGCGGCATGGCCCTTGGGACAAACACAGCACGACAAAAGACAATAACAGCCCTTATCTAGCTTGTTTGTCGCCTAAATGTGACAGATCCAGATCGCGATAACGAATGCAGTTCATAGCTTCTGATTTCTTGCGAAGTATGTAACCCTTTCCATAGCGACGAGACATTCCATCCTCACCGTGGCCTTGGATAGCATCCATGATTTCCTTCGACACATCACTATCACAACAAGCATCCTCAAATGAATGTCGGAAGCTGTGGAAGGTAATCCTATCCCTCTTCACACCAACGGACTTCAGGAAGCGATTGAAGTGTTTAGAAAACGGTGATGAGTAATACCCATCTTCACCCTTTCCCAGATCAGGGAATAGTCGTTGACTACCCTTCAAACGTTGTTTCTCGAGATACTTCAGAAAACCCAATTCAATCAACATTGGATGAACCGGGATATCTCTACGTGAATTCGCGTTCTTAAGATGCTTATCTTCACCGTCACTGTTCACACTTATATACGTGATGTTCTCTTCTTCACGAATGTCCGCTGTGTACAACTGTATAATCTCACCAAGGCGCATTCCTGAGAACAAGCTGATCAAAGGAACCCAGTACAATCCAGTATCACGCAGAATATACGGTCCAGGTTGATCCCACTGCCGCCGAGACTTGCAGCCTGTGAAAATTGGAGCATTGAAAATCGCCTCTAGATCTTTCGTCGTGAAGGGATCACGATCATCTCTGACGTCCTTAGATTCTTTAATCTTTAGACCCTTGAAGATGTTGCTTGGAACACCATCCAGATTATCTTCAGCCCAACGCCAGAACGTACTGACAAAACCAATCAGCTTGTTGAAGTTCCTATCAGACATTGGCTTCAAACCGATCTCCGCAGCTTTTTCTGCAGCCTTATCTATGGGCAGGCCTTTCAGCGCCTCGTGCTTATTCCAGTTTGCAGGCAACTTCAGCAGGACAAGCTTAAACAGGCGAGCATCTGCCTTGGTGTAAGTATCCAATGCCCGATCACCTACGACACTGATAAAGTGCCCAAGCCAAACCCTGTATTCACGTTCTGTCTTTGGAACCCAGCTTGTCCGTGCTTTTTCAGAAGCCCAGTCTTCAACAGCCTGGGAAATGTATGGAACGGAAGCAGCAACTTGTACAACATCAAGCTTAGGCGTTGGCACGACCTCACCTTTATTGCGTTGAGCAATATCCTTTCTTGCCTTGATGCTTGCAGCTTGAAGAGCACGTGCGACTTTCTTCCGGCTGGGAGATGTTGGCGAAAGCCTCAGATTAACGTTAGTCCAAGCCAGAACTTCATCGACCTCGCCCATGTAAAAGTCATCAGTCTTCCCACGAGCAAAATTGCTCTTGTCAACACTACCCATATCCTCGACCAGATCAGCGTACTCTTCAAATGATGGTACTGGGTTTTCTGGGAGAGGCTCATCTTCATCATAGAAACCTGCCAGACGAATCTCCTCATCTTCTTCAAGGCAGAAAGCATAGTAAACTTCACTGATCTTCTCGATCTGCGCGTCTGACAGTTCTTTCAATGCTGGCTGGTTCTGTAGCAGCTGCTGCTGACGATGAGCTTCAAACTTACGATCAACTTCCACCGATTTGATTCGCACAAGCTTAAGTGCCTCTGCATAGTCGGAAGTGCCAAGTGAGAAGGTTTCTTCAGTTTTTGGATATGTATCTTTGATATCTACGGGTATCGCAGCGCGGTGGTAATAACGAGCGCCGCGACGATAAAGCCGTGTATGTCCTGGCATCTTTTCCATGGCTCCACTGTAACAGTCCAATGGAACAACAGGAACAAAAAAGGCCCTGGAACCAGTAAGTTACTGATAAACAAGGGCCTCTTGAAATAATGGCGGAGGATGCGGGATTCGAACCCGCGAGGGGCTTCCACCCCAACACGCTTTCCAGGCGTGCGCCTTAAACCGCTCGGCCAACCCTCCATAGGCTAACGAACACAGTTCGTTGCGAGGCGTGTTTTCTAGCGAACTCCGCCAAAGAATGCAAGCCTTCTGTTCAGAAAACTGTAAATTTCCGTGAAATCGCAGTTTTCTGCGGTTTTTTTCACGGAAATATAGAAAAACTTATTGAATCCTTAAGAGTTTCACGTTTATTTTGGAGTCAAGTAATAAAAAGACTAGGACAGCTCTCGGGAATTGTTGGGGTTTCTAATGACACTCGGACGGGTTTTTGGCTGGTTACTCGTAGTTGTGGCTGCATTGACAGCCAGTGCAGAAGCTGTGGTTGCCTTGGGCACCGGCTCCTACGAAAGCATTGCCACCATCGATCTTTGGACATTACTGACCGGACATGCGCCGGATATTAATGATGCCGCTGCGAACTGGGCAGACACGGCGCATGCCTTGTTATTGGCAATGCCGGCATGGATTGCCATTGGCGGCCTTGGCGTCATTATGGTGTTTGGCTGCCGCCCGCGCCGCCGCCGCGCAGAATACCGCGAAACATCCATGCGGTTTTCCACCAATTAATTCCAAGGCTATTTCCAACAAAAAACCCCCGACGATGATCGGGGGTTTTTTGTTTGTCTGACTATTCGGGACTGACGATTAATCATCACCCATTTTAAGTGCAGCAATAAACGCAGATTGCGGGATTTCCACTTTGCCAAACTGGCGCATCCGCTTTTTGCCTTCCTTTTGCTTTTCCAGCAGCTTTTTCTTACGGGTAATGTCGCCGCCATAACACTTGGCTGTCACGTCTTTGCGCATGGCACTGATGGTTTCGCGGGCAATGATCCGTCCACCAATGGCAGCCTGAATCGGGATTTTGAACATTTGCCGCGGGATCAGGTCTTTCAAACGCTCACAAATCTGACGACCACGGTTTTCTGCTTGCGACGCGTGGGCAATAAACGCCAGCGCATCCACAGGTTCCGCATTCACCAAAATGGACACGCGGACAAGGTCACTTTCGCTGTAACCATCCACTTCATAGTCAAATGATGCATAGCCACGGCTGATGGACTTCAGTCGGTCATAGAAATCGAACACGATTTCATTGAGCGGCAAACGATAAACCGCCATCGCCCGACTACCCACATAGGTCAGTTCCACCTGTTCACCACGGCGTTCCGTACACAGACCCAACACGGCACCAAGGTATTCATCCGGCACCATGATGGTTGCCTTCACCCATGGCTCTTCGATGTAATCGATTTTGCTTGGCTCTGGCATGTCCACCGGGTTGTGCAGTTCAATCATATTACCGCTGGTCATGTACAGGCGGTAAACAACACTTGGTGCGGTAGTAATCAGGTCCAAATTGAATTCACGTTCCAACCGTTCCTGAATGATTTCCATATGCAACAGGCCAAGGTAACCACAGCGGAAACCAAAACCAAGGGCCGCGGAACTTTCCGGCTCGTAATTGAAGGACGCATCGTTCAACTGCAAGCGAGCCAAAGAATCCTTCAACAGCGGGAAATCACCGTTATCGATCGGGAACAGGGACGAGAACACAACCGGGATGCTGGGTTTAAAGCCCGGCAAAGGTTCCGCAGCTTGTTTACGTTCGTCAGTGATGGTGTCACCGACGGAACAGTCCGCAACGGTCTTAATCCCCGCAATCACGTACCCCATTTCGCCCGGACCCAGTTCGTCCACGTCGACCATTTTCGGCGTAAACACACCGACTTTGTCCAACGGATAGGTCGCACCATTGGACATCATGCGGATTTTCATCCCTTTTTTCAGGGTACCGTCCACAACCCGGACCAAGATCACCACGCCAAGGTAAACGTCATACCAGCTATCCACCAGCAACGCTTTGGTCTCCGCATCGCGGTTACCTTCCGGTGCGGGCAGGCGATGGACAATTGCTTCCAGCGTTTCATCAATACCAATGCCGGATTTTGCGGAAACCATCAGAGCCTCGGACGCATCAATACCGATCACGTCTTCGATTTGATCCCGGACCCGATCCGGTTCAGCCGCCGGCAAATCAATCTTGTTCAGCACGGGGACGATTTCGTTTTCCGCTTCCATAGCGTGATAGACGTTGGCAAGGGTTTGGGCTTCCACACCTTGCGACGCATCCACCACCAGCAATGCTCCTTCACAGGCCGCCAGCGAACGGCTGACTTCATAGGCAAAGTCAACGTGTCCGGGTGTGTCCATCAGGTTGAGCTGATAGGTCTCACCATTCTTGGCAGTATAATTCAGCCGTACGGTCTGTGCCTTGATGGTGATGCCGCGTTCGCGCTCCAGTTCCATGCTGTCGAGCACTTGCTCTTTCATTTCCCGGTCTGTCAAACCGCCACAGAACTGAATCAAGCGGTCAGCAAGGGTGGATTTGCCGTGGTCGATGTGCGCGATGATCGAGAAGTTACGAATGTGCGACAAGTCGGTCATGGTGTTGGAAGCGTCCTAAAATTGTATGGTCTACGCCTGATGATAAAACACCGACGCAATCGGCGGAACATAGGGCCAAACGCCGCGCAGAGCAAGTGATTCAGCACGAATTACACATCACTGAGCAAAGGCCGTGATTGTGCGTCTTTTTTTCGCTGGGACTTGTCTTTCAAAAGCTTGATATCGTCGTTGGAAAAGTCTGATCGCCCTTGCGCAATCGCCCAGCACGCCAGCCGGACGGCCTTCGGCGCCTTAATCGGTTTTCCGTCCCGCTCACCCTTTTCATAGTACTGCAAAATCCGAAGTTTCAGCCCCAAGGCTTCCGCTGCGTCTTTTTGTGACATCCCTAAAGTCTTCCGCCACATCCGCAGGTGTTTACCATCCATCGCGACCAAGAGCCTTACTCCGCATAATCTATTTCCCCAAGTATACGCACATAGTGCGTTCTTTTCACGTAAAAAAACCGCACCGTGTGCATGCCGATGCATGTAGGCGGGGTTGATTTGTCTATACCTATTTGGGACTTAATGTGCACAAAGTGCGTATTTTATACTTGATTTACGCACTGAGTGCGGCTTATGATACATTCATGACAGAATGCCCCACCAAACATGCACACGCAGCGGGGCCAATAACAACGGAGGGCGAAAACCATGGGCCAAGCCTTAAAAAATGATCTGGGTTATCACCGTATCTACGTTTGCGGACGCAAGGCATACGACAACGAATTGGCGATGTATCGCCACGAAGGCGTCAGTCGCAGCCTCAGCTGCGTGGCAGAGCCCGTATTCGATGCACACCCGAAAATTGCTTACCGCATTGAGCATAACGGCACCACCCGTTGGGCGACAGATTTGGTAGATGTGGTCCGCCTGCGCGCCCATGCCCCGGATGCACACGTTGCCATCGTGCCGGTCCTACGCTGATCCCCACCCTTGGCATGAGCCATACAATCAGCCAATCAGCCCCGCAAAAATGTGGGGCTGTTTTCATTGTGACATGCAATCGCGAACACCCAAGCCAACGCAGTCGCCTCATGACATGATAGGCAAGTAGAAATACCGTTATGTTGGCAGTATTCTGGTCATCACCTGTTTTATGCACTTGGGAGCTGAAACCGTGTCCATTATTCAACTGACGCCGGAAACTTTGGCTTCCCAACATATTTGCTGCGCGATTTCCGATAAAAAATGTGCGCATGGTTATGCCGCCAAAAAACAGTGGTTATGTGAGCAATATGCTAACGGCTATCGATTTACGCGACTTGATGAACGCGGCAAGGTGTTCATCGAATATGGCCCCGGTCAACAGACATGGATGCCAATCATCGCACCGGACTGGATGGTCATGGGCTGTTTTTGGGTGTCCGGGCACTTTAAACGGCAGGGATACGGAAAGGCCCTGTTACAAAGGGCCATTGATGATACGGAAAAGGCAGGACTGGCTGGTGTGGTTGCGGTCACTGGCAAAAAGAAAATGCCCTTTCTCAGCGATGGAAAATGGCTTCTGCATCAGGGCTTCCGTGAAATCGAAATGCTGGAGAGTGGCTTCAGCCTTCTGGCTTTGGATATCCACCCGGACAAACCATCCCCACGACCACAGTTTTCCGAAAGCGCCAGACAGGGACTTCCCCCTGATACCACGGGCCTCACGGTTTATTATTCCAATCGCTGTCCGTTTACCAAATTCCATGTGGAAACCTCTTTACGGGAAACCTGTAAAAAACGGGGTTTGTCGGCAAAGATCATTAAACTGGCCACCGTTGAAGACGCCCAAAATTCCCCCTCTCCTGCCACCATATTCAGCCTGTTCATCAATGATACTTTCGTAACCAGTGATTTAAGCGTCTGTATGGACAATCGTTTTGACAGGATTATGGAAAAAGCCGGGATAACCCCACCCCTGCCAAAAGGGTAGAGCCACAGACAACGAGGCATACCCCCTGCCCACATACGCCTTTCGGCCTTGCAAAACCTTACTTTTGTCAGGGTTGACGGCTGGTGTGTGTCGGTCAATATGTCCGGGTTCGACGACGCCGGGATTCAGGCTTTCCGGCTTTGGTGTCGCACTGAAAGTGAGTGTACACGATGACTGAAAACTCCGTTCGCCTCATCATTGATGGACGCGAGGTCTCTGCCGATCCTTCCAAATCCATTCTTCAGGCCTTTTCTGAATCCGGCGGGACTTTGGTTTCCAACGTTGGCTGTATGGGCCAAGGCGTCTGCGGATCCTGCCGCTGTATGGTCCGGCGCAAGGATGACCAGCAAGTCAACATGGAACTTGGCTGTGAAACGCAAGTGGAGGACGGCATGCAAGTTGCCTTTGTTTCGTACTTCCAGCCCAAGCGTCCACACGTGTACGACATGAAAGACGTGCAAGATAGCTGGTCCCTGTACAACAAAATGAACGAGATTTTTCCGCAAGCCCGCAACTGCCGCCATTGCAGCGGTTGTGATCGGGCCTGCCCCCGTGGCATTGATGTGCAAAAAGGCGTCGAACTGGCGGTCAACGGCGATTTATCCGGCGCGGCAGAGGTTTTTGCCGAATGCATTATGTGCAACCTGTGCACATTGGCCTGCCCGGAACGTATCCGCCCCAATCATCTGGGCCTATTCCTGCGCCGTGCAACCACCGCCATGTCTCTGCGTCCTGTGGATTTGATGCAGCGCCTACAGGAAATCGAAACCGGAGCAGCGACCATTGACGTCGATGCCGTGGATGTGGAGCCAACACCATGACAACAGGAATTTCATATACCGAGGCTTTGGCAGCATTCAACCGCACCAGTGATTACCCCATGCGTGACGACGCCTTACCCAAGGATGATCTTTTACGCGGGTTTCACCCGGATCAGGCTGGGGAAGCTCCGATCCCGCTGAAAATCGGGGTGAATTCCGGCATGCCCTGTCATCCACGATTGGCTGCCATGCTGCAAAGCAATGCCCTGATTGATGATGTGAATATCGTCGGCGCAGAAATTCAGAACACGGATATTCTGGTAATCGGCGGTGGCGGTGCCGGAGCGGCAGCAGCCCTGACCGCTGCCGATAAAGGCGCACGCGTAACGTTGGCGACCAAACTTCTGGTGGGCGACAGCAACACGGTCATGGCGGAAGGCGGCATTCAGGCCGCAGTCGGACAAGATGACAGCCCACAACGCCATTTTAATGACACCTATAAGGCCGGACACAGGCTGGCAGATAAGGAATTGGTCAAACAAATGGCGCTGGATGGCCCGGATGTCATCCGCTGGCTGATCCAGATGGGCGTGGCCTTTGACGTTTTGGATGACCGCTCGTTCGGTGGACGCCTGAAACGAAAAAAACCGGGTGGGGCCACCGCGCCTCGCATCCTGTCCTGTAAGGATTACACCGGGCTGGAGCTGATGCGGGTCCTGCGTGAGGCCGTGAACCTGCATCCGAATATCACCATCATGAACCGTTGCCCGACGGTGGAACTGCTGTCCGATGATTACGGCAACTGCGCCGGAGCCGTCGTCTATAATCTGGAACGTCGTCGTTTTATTCAACTGCGCGCACGGCGTACCATTATTGCCACTGGTGGCAGTGGACGTCTGCACCTGAACGATTTTCCGACCTCCAACCACTATGGAGCCACCGCCGACGGTCTGGTGCTAGCCTATCGCATCGGCGCACGACTGCGGGAGGTAGATTCCTTCCAATATCATCCGACCGGACTTGCACACCCGCCGCACCTGCGCGGTGGGCTGGTCTCGGAAGCCGCGCGGTCCTTGGGGGCAAAGCTGGTCAACGGCCTTGGCGAACGCTTCACTGATGAACTGCAACCCCGCGATGTTGTCGCATCCGCTATTTTGCGAGAAATCGCCGAAGGACGCGGCGTGGAACGGGACGGACAACTGGGCATATTCCTGGATGTCACCGGGCTGATCGCTGACAATCCGAATATCCTGAAAGAGGCTCTGGTCTCCCTTGCCCACTTGGCAGGCAAATGCGAACTCGACCCCAGTACAACGCCGCTGATGATTACCCCGACCCTGCATTATCAAAATGGCGGGGTGGTCATTGATCGCCACGGCGAATCCACTGTCCCCAATCTGTTCTGTGTTGGCGAAGTCTCCGGCGGCATCCATGGGCGTAACCGCATGATGGGCAACGCCCTGCTGGAGATCATAAGCTTTGGTCGCCGGGCTGGAGCCCGTGCCGCCGAAGGCATGGCAGAAGCCTTTGCCAGCCGTCCGGGCATCCACCATGTGCATGACTGGCAACGACAGTTAAGCATGGCAGGTCTGCCGCTGGACATTCATGGCCCAAGCCTGTTCCCGGATTATGGGCATTTCAATTTGGCAGCGGATGCAAAACTTGCGTCCAGCTTTGCCGCTGAGTAGGAGGTTTCGGCATGACCCAAGACACAACCCCGCAAGTCCTGCTGAACCCGGAGTTTCACGTTGGTCCCGACCTTGCCGGATGGTATGCGGTCGGTGGCGGCGACGGCCTGCGCACTGCCATGGCTGATCCCAAAGCCTGCCTGACCATGATTGAAGCCTCCGGCCTACGCGGCATGGGCGGCGCCGGGTTCCCCACATCTCGCAAATGGGGAATGCTGGCGGACCGTGATGCGGCTGATAAGGTAATCATCTGTAACGGCAATGAAGACGAACCGGGAACATTCAAGGACCGGGTGCTGTTGGAAACCTCGCCGCATCAGGTGATTGAAGGTGGCCTGATTGCCGCCCTCGCCACCGGTGCGAACTATTTGTACTACTACATCAACCCACACCATATGAAAGGCCTCGCCGCCATGCGCCGGGCCTTGGAACAATGGTTGGTGGATGACCTGTTTCAGGACATGCAAAAGGCCTTAGGCAAATCCATGCACATCTATGTGGTGGAAAGTTCTGGCCTGTACATCGGCGGCGAAGAAACCGCAGTGATTTCCAGCATCGAAGGCGGCTTTCCCTTCCCACGGGTCAAACCGCCGTTCCCGGTGGAATCCGGCCTGTTCGGCAAACCAACCATCATCAACAACGTGGAAACCCTGTCCAACGTTTCGCATATTCTGCGCAATGGGGCTGACTGGTATCAGAACCTTGGCATCGGCAAGGCTGCCGGGACCAAGCTGTATTCCTTATCCGGCGACGTTTTGCGCCCCGGTTTGTATGAATTGCCCATGGGGACATCCCTGCATGATCTGGTATTCATACATGGCGGCGGCATGCTGTTGGGCAAAGAGTTCAAGGCCGTGTTTACCGGTGGCCCGTCCAATACCTTGCTGACCAAAAAGGATCTGGACGTCGCCATGGACTTTGATTCCGTGCGGGAACGCAATTCCCGCCTCGGCACTGGAGCCATGATCGTCATTTCCGAAGGCACCAGCATTGTGCGCAAAGTCACCGAGTATATGGACTTCTTTGCCAAGGGCAGTTGTGGTCAATGCCCACCGTGTAAAAGTGGCACGTTCCAGATTGCGCGCATACTGGAACGCTTCAGCACTGGTGACAGCACGGAAAGTGATCTTGCTGCGCTGGAAAACCTATGCAAGATCCTGCCCGGCTGTGGACGTTGTGCCTTGATCGACGGCGCGGTAACAGTGGTGGAAAGCTCTTTGGAAACGTTCCGCGACGAATACTTGGCAGGCATTCAGCGGAGCTAACCAAAATCCGGCCCGGTTATGTAACTTTTGAAGCGACGCCGTTTTAGGCGTCGTTTCCATGTCCGGCAAGCCACGGTAATGCCTCCCGTTCGCCTTCGGACAAATCTGTGATATGGCATTCCCAAGATTCAAGATAATCGACCACTGCCTGTTGCAGCACCGCGCCCATGGTCAGTCCCTGATGGTCCGCCACGGTTTTCAAACGCTCGACGGTTTCAGTTTCCAACGAGACAGTGTAGATTTCAGACGACATAACTCCACTCACACACATAATGTTTTCAGGTATTCGCGCAGCATAGCATGACCCGACGATCCCCCGCAAAACCCAAAGCCAAGACAAAGCCCGCAACCGGGACCAAGGGGAAACCCCAAACCGCAACGGCGGCAAAATCGTCACGCCGCAAGCCTGCCACCGCGAAAGCATCACAGTCTTCCGGCGGTTGGTGGCGGTTTCTGCTGCGCTGGGGGTTGGCTGCCGGGGTCTGGGGTGGGATTGCCTTAACCGTCTACATTCTATTTTGTGCCTATAACCTGCCCGACCTTGATGAGGTCGCAGCCGCACCGCGCCGCCCGGCGGTGGTGGTGGAAGCCACCGATGGCAACATCCTGTCCAGTTACGGCGACCTTCATGGCGGTTATGTCGGCTATAACGATTTGTCACCGCATCTGGTTAAGGCTTTGCTTGCGACGGAAGATCGCAGATTCTTCAGCCATTTCGGCGTTGCCCCGTTTTCCGTTGCCCGCGCCATGTGGATCAACCTGCGGGCCGGACACGTCCGCCAAGGCGCGAGTACCATCACCCAGCAATTGGCCAAAAACCTATTCCTGACCCGTGATCGCACCATCCACCGTAAGGTACAGGAACTGCTGCTGGCATTCTGGCTGGAGGCCAAATTCAGCAAAACCCAAATTCTGGGCCTGTACTTCAGCCGGGTTTATTTTGGTGGCGGCACCTATGGCATTGAAGCCGCCGCACAAAAATATTACGGACGCAGTGCCCGCACCCTGACCCTGTACCAATCTGCGGTCCTGATCGGCACCCTGAAAGCTCCGTCCCGCTATAACCCATTGTCCAATCCGCAGGCATCGCATAAGCGAGCGTTGCAGGTTCTAAAGAACATGGAAAATGCCGGGTACCTGACCGAAGCTGAACGCAAATCTGTGCGACGCACTGCTCCGGCTGCGGCTTCAGTTGGGGCACAGGTCCGTTATTTCAGTGACTGGGTGTTGGATTCTGTCGGTGACCGTATGGGACCACCCGCACAGGATTTGTGGGTTCGCTCCACATTGGATGCCGGCGCGCAACGTATTGCCGAAGATACCCTGACCGCCGCACTGGATGCAGAGGGCCATCGCCACCACGTGGGCAATGGGGCCGTAGTGGTGATGGATCGCTCCGGCGCTGTGCGGGCCATGGTCGGCGGACGGCGTTACGTGGCGGGCGGCTTTAACCGCGCGACCCAAGCCGTGCGACAACCGGGGTCCACCATCAAGCCATTTGTTTATGTTGCCGCATTTGAAAATGGGATGACCCCGAACACAGTTCTGACCGATGAACCGACCTCCGTCGGCAACTGGTCACCGCGCAATGCCACCGGACGCTTCATGGGTCCGGTCAGCTTACGACTGGCCTTGACCAAATCCCTGAACACCATTCCAGCCCAATTGTGGCAACACCTGGGCCGAGATCGCGTGTTATCCACGATGGCCCGCTTTGGATTGCCGCAGGGTTCCTCTGCCGGGCCCAGTGCTGTCCTTGGCACCGGAGCCACCACCCTGCTTGACCTAACCGCTGCCTTTGCCACCCTTGCCAATGGAGGTATCGGTGTCTGGCCCCATGGCGTGGACACCGTGCGCGACAGCCACGGCTCGATCCTTGATCGGCCCTCCGGCGGTGGTCCGGGACGAGTTGCCTCTGCCGCGGCGGTCTCGGATGTGGTGGATATTTTGGCTGATGTCATTGCCAAAGGCACCGGACATCGCGCCCGGACCGGGTTCCCGGTAGCCGGTAAGACCGGAACCACGCAAAACGGACGCGACGCATGGTTCGTTGGCTTTAGTGATCATTATGTGGTTGGGGTTTGGCTCGGCAATGATGATAACAGCCCAATGAAGAAAGTCGCGGGCGGCACCCTGCCTGCCAAAATCTGGCGCGATATCATGATCGACCTGCATACCCGGCTGAAATAACCTGCCCGTGATCTGTTTTTATGGGCCTTGATCCCTATCTTGAGGGCATACCTCCACCCGGAAAAGTCCGAGGCTCGACCAGCCCAATGGTTCAAGGAATGCTATGAAGACACTTGTTATTTTCGCCCATCCACGTTTTGACCGTTCTGAAGTCAACCGCCCCATGGTGGACATGGCCCGCAAAATTCCCGGCGTCACCGTGGTTGACTTGTACGCGGATTACCCGGATTTCTCCATCGATGTGGAATTGGAACATAAGCGTCTGTTGGACCATGATGCCATCATTTTACAGCACCCATTGTATTGGTATTCCGCCCCAGCATTGATGAAAGAATGGCTGGATTTGGTGCTGGAACATGGGTTTGCTTATGGCAAAGCCGGACATGCCCTTGATGACAAGGTGGTGTTGAATGTAACGACCGCCGGAGCCCGGCGGGAATCCTACTCCCCCACGGGGGCAAATGGTGCTGAGCTTCGTGACTTGCTCATCCCGTTTGAAAAAACATTTCAACTTTGTCGCATGCATTATTTGGCACCTTTTGCCATATTCGGAGCAGGCCATGCCGTGGAAGACGGCCAAGTGCCGAAAATTGTCGCCCAGTATCGTCGCCTGCTGACCGGATTTGTCGACAACAGCATTGATATCCCGGCAGCCGAAAAGATGCTGACCCTGAATGATGACTTTGAACGGGTATTTCTGCCGTGAGTCTGTTGAGTGATGCGTTTGTCTACCTGCTGGCTGCCGTGCTGGCGGTGCCCCTTGCCAATCGGTTGGGTCTGGGTTCCGTATTGGGTTACCTGATTGCCGGTGTGGTGATCGGGCCGATTTTGGGCATTGTCGGTTCTGAAACGGTTGCGGTACAGCACTTTGCCGAATTCGGGGTGGTGATGATGCTGTTCATCGTCGGTCTGGAACTGCAACCCGCCGTCCTATGGCGCATGCGCACGCAGTTGATTGGATTGGGTGGACTTCAAGTTGTCGCCACAACGGCTATTCTGGGCGGGGCAGCATTTGCTTTTGGCTTGCCATGGCAAAGTGCCCTTGCCGTCGGTATGATTCTTGCCCTGTCCTCCACCGCTATCGTCTTGCAAACCTTGAACGAAAAGGGCTGGATGCGTGGCCTTGGCGGGCAGAGTTCTTTCTCGGTCCTATTGACCCAAGACATCGCCGTAATCCCAATGCTGGCTTTGCTGCCCCTGTTGGCGGTACAGGGATTTCTGGATATTGGCGGCGGCAATCTTCCTCAGGATCGGGGAACCTTGGAAGCCTTACCTGGCTATGCGCAGGTTCTGGTTATTGTGGCGGTCATCGCCGGGATCATTATTGGCGGGCGCAAACTCAGCCGACCGATTTTCCGGTTTATTGCCGAAGCCAAGTTGCGGGAAATTTTCACTGCTGCTGCTTTGCTTTTGGTGATTGCCATTGCCTTGCTGATGGAGCTGGTTGGCCTGTCCCCGGCCTTGGGTACGTTCCTTGCTGGCGTGGTGTTGTCAGACAACGAATACCGCCATGAACTTGAAAGCGACATTGCACCATTCAAAGGCATGTTGCTGGGGTTGTTCTTTCTGACCGTCGGGGCCGGAATAGACTTTAATTTATTGTTCCAAGACCCGCTGGTCATCGTCGGCTTGGCCCTTGGCCTAATGGCGATCAAATTTGCCGTGCTGTATGCCTTGGCCTCCGCATTCCACGTGCGCGGAGCCTCCCGTTGGCTGTTTTCTTTGGGGCTGGCGCAAGCCGGGGAATTTGCCTTCGTCCTGTTTGGCGTCGCCGCCGGAGCCGGAGTTCTCGCCGCCCCAATTATTCACAAACTGACATTGGTGGTCGCCATTTCCATGGTGCTGACCCCGGTCTTGTTCATCCTATTTGAAAAAGTCATCGCCCCGCGTGCCATGCGAACCGATACCCGCGAACCGGATGCCATCGATGAAACCGGAACCGTGGTCGTCGCCGGGATGGGCCGCTTTGGACAAGTCACGACCCGATTGCTGATCAGCAGCGGATTCAAGACCGTGATTTTGGACCACGACCCGCAAACTATTGAAAACCTGAACAAAGTTGGGCTACGCACCTATTACGGTGATGCCTCACGACCGGACCTGTTACATGCCGCAGGATTGGATGATGCCACGATCTTTATCGCGGCACTGGATGAGCCGGAAAAGCAAATCGAGATCGTGGAACATGTGGCCCGGACCTATCCCCATGTCCGCATTCTGGCCCGTGCCAATGATCGACATCAAGTCTATGCGCTGGAAAATGCCGGAGCCCACATCATCGAACGGGCGTTCTTTGAAGGGGGGCTGACCTTGGGCAAGAAAGCCTTGATTGAATTGGGCATGCATCCGTTTCGGGCGGAAACACTGGCAAAAGCCTTTCGTCGCCATGATGTGGGAACCATGGATGCCCTGCGCGAAAGCTGGAATGACGGCGGCATTGATGGATCTTACCTTGATCTGATGCGAAAACGCGGCGATGCATTGGTCTCCATCATGCAAACGGACAGAGCCGACAAACACGACCGCTCGGCCCATGGCTGGACCCCGCCACCCAAGGGTGACGCCGACGCCTAAAACACCAAACAGTCCACAGGGTATATACCCTGTGGACTGTTTGGTGACCCCGAGAGGATTCGAACCTCCGACCCTCGGATTAGGAATCCGATGCTCTATCCTGCTGAGCTACGGGGCCATGGCTATTGCGAATACCAAACGGTGCCCGGAAATGCCAGTTTTTTTACAGCGTATCCAGTTCATCTTCGCCAATGACACGTACGCCATTTTCTGACAGCAGGCGCGCAGCAACCCCTTGTCCGGCAATTCGGCACCCCTGAAATGATCCATCATAAACCTGACGAGACCCACATGACGGGCTGTTTTGCTTCAAAATAGCAAGCGTAATCCCTTGTGCCTTTGCCTCTGCCACCGCCAGCCTCGCCCCGGCAACAAATTCAGCCGTTACGTCTTGACCGGCTTGCGTCCGCACCACGCCTGTATCCGGGTCGATTTCTGCCGGGGGGCGCGGTGTCGGTAAACCGCCCATGACCTCCGGACATACGGCAACCAATCGACCTTCATTCTGCAATTGTGACAAAGCCGGGTGGTCGATGCGGTTATGCCCACCATTATAGCGTACACAGTCACCAAGCAAACATGCACTGATCAAGACCTTATCCGCCATATCTCACCTTTCTTCACAATAATTGCCCCGTAATGACAAGCACAGATTGCATAAACCATTTCAGCAATCCCATCCAGAGGCATATAGTATTTCATCAGGTGGCTGGATATCCATGCCCACACATGAATGGCATGCAAAAAAAGCTTTAACCTGATTCAGTTCGGTCCTCTCTGTTATTCAGCGTATCGGTTGTATGGTAGATGAGCTAAAACGTGTTGATAATCATTATTAAACAAGATGCTTCTGTAATTCCCCATACCTTCATTGAGTAGACAAATTCTTTAAGACAGATGCCTGAAATAGAATCCTGGTTACTTGAGAAACATAAAAAGTGAACTGGGAAGTATACTACATAGGAACTGGATAAATATTTTATAATGCCTTGATCCTTCAACATACTCATGACATGTTGCTTAGTGCCATTGAACAAAACACAAAATACGCTATGAAATACATACTCCATATTCTCTTGCTTATAGCCCTTGCCGGATGCGCCTCAAAGTATTCCGCATTTCAATTTGACAATGGGAATGACTACATACAAGACGGATTGTACCGCATTGTGGATAATCAAGGACTGATTGGCTATGCAAATCAAAATGGCACTGTGGTGATCAAGCCTCAATTTGCCTTTGGGTTTCCTTTTGAAGGCGGCAAGGCGAAAGTAACGAATACAGGAAAAAGCAAAGAAGTTACAGGCTCTCATGGCGAGCACTACTATTGGGATAGTAACGACTGGTTTTATATAGACAAAGGAGGCAATAGAATAAGGTAGCTCTGTTCCGCCCTTGAGTCGTTGGTCCCCTGCAGGCGCGACTTTGGTCGAGCATGCACGCAATTTGCCCACCAAAGAAATGTGCGTGGCCTCTACCGATTTTAAACCACAGTATGTGTCCACAGACGGAGGCAAAGAGGGCTAATCAGGCTTGCCGGATTGAAAACCCAGATTGGTTATAAGCACCGTTCCGGTGCCTACGGTGGCAAGTCAGCTACTATTCCGACAATCAACCTAGTCAAGGCCTTATGTTTGCCCCGCCAGACAATAAGCCACTCTTGATGACAGCTGTAGATTGCATAAACCATTTCAGCAATCCCATCCAGAGGTATATAGTATTCCATTAGGTGGCTGGAGATATCCATGCCCACACATGACCAGTATGTAGTCTTGTTCGCATAAAGTACCCGAGGCAATTCACAAGCCAAAAGGAATTGAGCATGGTTTTTCTTGGTCAAGTCTATCGCCGTTTGTTTTGCCTATCCCTTATCCCCGCGGTCATAGCCTTTTGGTCTCCTGCGCAAGCGGCATCTGACAAGACCTTTTATTTTGGTATTGTTCCACAGCAATCCGCATCCCGGCTTGCGAAAATGTGGATTCCGCTCATGGATCGACTGTCAGAAAAAACCGGGCTGACCATTCGTTTTGCCACGACCAAAGATATCCCGACCTTCGAGAGCTGCCTCGCACAAGGAGCCTATGAACTGGCATACATGAACCCGTATCACTATACGGTTTTTCATGGTCAAAAAGGATACGAAGCATTCGCACATCAGTCCGATAAAAAGCTGAAAGGCCTTGTGGTTGTTCGCAAGGACAATCCAGCTCGATTTTTAAAAGATTTAGACGGACAAACTTTTGCCTTTCCCTCACCCGCCGCATTCGGGGCTTCCGTTCTGCCGCGGGCAGAAATGCGCAAAAGCGGCATCAACCACACGCCGCAATACGTCAAATCCCATGATTCCGTTTATCGATCTGTTGTTGCCGGATTACATGTCGCCGGGGGCGGCGTAACCCGTACTTTTAACGCTGCACCAGAAGCCTTACGTAGCCAATTGCGCATTATTTACGAGACAAAAGGATACACACCACACGCCTTCGCCGCACGACCGGACGTACAAAAGGAAACCCGTGATCGCATCAGCACCGCTCTTTTAGAGATTGCCAAAGAAAACCCGGAATTGGTCAAAGGGATCGGCATGCAAGGTTTTGTCCCGGCACAGGACCGGGATTGGGATGATGTACGGGCCTTGGGCCTTAGCCAAAAAGCGACTGAGGTTATCCGCGGGGGCTCTGCCGTATGTCGTTCCGACTAAAGACCATACTGGGCATCGCTCTGATCGAATTGATCCTGCTGTCCATATTGGTCATCAGCGGACTGCATTACCTGCGGACATCCAATGAACAGCAACTGCTGCAACGCGGTCAAACCACCGTGCGTCTGGCTGCAACCATGACCAGCGACGCAGTTATTGCACTGGACCTTGCCACACTTGACGTTCTGGTCCAGCAAATCCTAAAAAATCCCGACGTGGTTTATATGCGTGTGCGGCTGGATGATGGCACGATCCTATCCGAAGGTGGGAATGAAGCCGCCCTCAACAGTATCTTTCAGCCCGAGCACACCATCAGCGAAGTCGGTGACAACGCAATTTTAGACGTGAGCCACCCCATTCGTATCGCCAACAGAATCTTGGGACAGGTGGAGCTTGGACTGGATACATCCGCACTGGCCTTGGTTATGGAGGATGCGCGGAAATGGATGCTGACCGTTGCCGGGCTGGAAATCCTATTGGTTGCTCTGTTTGGTTTTGCCCTTGGCACCCTGCTAACTCGACAATTGACTGCCCTTCAGGAAAGTACGCACAGGGTAGCTGGCGGTGATTTCGGGTATACCTTGGATGTGCGTGGAAAAGACGAACTGGCAAGCACCGCCGTCAGTTTTAACCAAATGTCACGAGCCTTGGCTGATTTTGCTCAAGATTTGGAGCAAGCACGCCAAAAAGCCGAAGCAAAGCGGGCCTTAGCTGAATCTGTGCTGGAAGATGCCGTTAATAGTGTTGCTGAAGGTATTGCCATTGTCGATGCACACGGCAAACTGAAGCACATCAACTTGGCCTTTTCCGCGCTTTTGCCCTGTGACCACAATAACTCGCCTCCTTCTAACAACAAATTTCATTGTTGCGGAGACGAAACCCCTATCCTTAAGGAGCTAAACACGCTCCTGCAGTCTGGGCAGGCCGATGAGGGCGAGGCCCAATGGACCGTAAAGCAACCCGATGGTCGCTGTATTCTGAATTCCAGATCACCGTTGCAATCCGGCGGATGGGTCTTCGTGAAAACAGACGTGACGCCCATCTATAAGGCTCAGGAACGGGAACGGGAATTGGAGCGAGAGCTTCTGCAAGCCCATAAATTAGAGGCTCTGGGCACTATGGCGGGCGGAATTGCCCACGAAATCAACACTCCCATCCATTATATCGGCGACAATTTACGTTTCTTCAGTCGCGCCGCAGAAACCCTGCTGAACATCATTGCCGTGCATAATGCGCTACTGACCAAAGTTGACGCCGCCAACCTGTTCCCAGAAGAGGTCAAAACGTGCAGGAACTGTCAGGATGACAGCGATCTGGAATTCTTATCTGAAGAAATACTGGATGCCGCCGAACAGTCGCTGGATGGAGTGGAACGGGTCGCCACCATAGTGCTGGCAATGAAAGAATTTTCACATCCAACCTGTAAAGCCAAAACCCAGGTTGACCTGAACCGGATCATCGAACGGACCAAAACCGTCTGCCAAAATGAATGGAAACATGTGGCAGAAGTTGTGCTGAACCTTGACCCCGACCTGCCCCCAATCATGGCGAATGAGGGTGAATTAAATCAGGTCATGCTGAACCTGATTGTCAATGCGGCACAAGCCATCGCCGAAAGCAAAGGCCAAAACAAAGACCCCGGCAAAGGCACCATTACCGTGCGTACCCGCACAAACAATGCTACCATACGTGTTGAAGTTGAGGACACCGGGCCCGGTGTCCCGGCGCATTTGTGTGAACGCATTTTTGAACCGTTTTTCACCACGAAGGCGGTTGGTAAAGGTTCTGGACAAGGGTTGGCTTTGTGCAGGGACATGATTGTCAATAAACACATGGGACGTTTCTGGTTGAAAAGTCCCGAAACCGGTGGCGCAGTCTTTATTTTTACGCTTCCAATTTCCGGTTGAAACGGAAACTTTTAGAGGTCAGGTATGTCAGAGAACGACAAAATCAAAATTCTCTTTGTTGATGACGACACCCACCTGTTGAAAGCTTTACGCCGTAATCTTAGGGACATGCGTCACGAATGGGACATGGAATTTGTCGACAGCGGTGCTGCCGCCCTGACCCTTTTGGAAAAATCCCCGGTTGATGTGGTGGTGTCCGACATGCGAATGCCGGAAATGGACGGGGCGGAGCTTTTACACAAAGTCAGCAAGCTTTATCCCAGCACCATCAGGATTGTCCTGTCCGGGTATGCGGAAAACGAGGCCGTTAACCGAACCGTCGGCCCATCCCACCAATACTTAGCCAAGCCATGTGACCCGGACGCCCTGATTAATATTGTGCAACGATCCATCGCTCTGCGTGAAACTCTCAGCACGCCGGAGCTAAGAAACTTTGTCACCGGAATGCAATCCTTACCCAGCATCCCCAGTGCATACCGTGCCTTTATTGCCGCCGTCTCTAACCCTTTGTCCACAACCGATACCGTGGTTGCAACCATCGAACATGATATCGGTCTGGTTACACAAATCCTGAAACTGACCAATTCGGCATATTTTGCTTTGCCGATGAAAATTACCAACCTGCGACAAGCCGTGCAGGTTCTTGGCTTTGAGACCATCCGCAGCCTTGTCACCATGTCCAGTTTCTTTACCGAATTCATGGGACTGACACATCATGCGGGGGCCCTTGAAACGCTCAGCCAAAGGTCAAGCACCATCGGCGGTTTGGCCCGTGATATTGCCCGCTCGTCAGGGCTGAATGAGAGCGAAATTGATCAAGCCTGCTGTGCCGGCATGCTGGCCCATGTTGGAACATTGATCTTGATCACCAATGTTCCCGATGGCTTTGACAATGTCATTCGGCAAATTGATGGGGAACATGCCTCCTTACTCGACCTAGAACGTAAGGTTTTCTCTGCCACACATGCAGAAGTCGGAGCCTGTTTCCTTGGCTTATGGGGCTTCTCCCATCCCGTTGTCGAATCCGTCCTGTACCACCATGACCCGATCAACAGCCCAGAAGAAAATTTTGGAATTATCGGTGCGGTACACGCAGCTCAAGCCTTGGCCCGGTTTCTGGATACCCCGAACCTGCCATCCCCCGAAGAGCTATCTGCAACGCTGGACACCGCATATCTGCAACGTATGGGCAAAACCGACATCTATGACAATCTGTACAAACTGATTGATCGTCGCAGACAAAAAGCCGCCGCCATGGCATAACCCTGCCCAAGTTCATGGACAGGATGTGGAAAAATGCGTCTGGGAATTTTCAATACAGTTCCACTCGCACTCGGCGCGGCGGCATACGGCTTTGCCTTTGGCATCGTCGCGGCCCAATACGGGTATCCGTGGTGGGGAGTCGCCATCATGAGCGGAGCTGTCCATTCCAGTTCTGCACAAATGGTTGCATCGCAACAATTTGCCACAGATGAACTGATCATGGGGGCGGCTTTCGCCGGAGTTGCCCTAAATCTCCGATTTCTGGCAACAATCGCCTCGCTGCATGACCTATTGGCAGAAACATCTTTTCTCCGGCGGTTGCTGATTATTCACATTATCGGGGATGAGACCTGGGCCTTGACCCTTGCCAAACGGACGAAAGATCCAGCCATCGGGGTACGCTTTTTGATTGGGTCCGGCCTGACCATGATAATCACATGGGTCTTGTCCACCGCAGCCGGAGCTTTGCTGGGTCAGTATTTACCGGATTTAAGTACGTATAGCCTTGGGTTCGCGTTTACCGCAGCGTTCATTGCCATGACCCGTGCCATGTGGCGGGGGGCTCCTGACCTTTTGCCATGGGCCATCACCGCTGCCGCAGCTATGGCATTGGTTGGATTGGGAGTGAATCAGGCTTATGCAATTTTGCTGGCAGCACTGACCGGGGTTCTGGTGTGCGCCATCCAGCGACACAAAGGGCTAAGGCCATGACCTCAGGACAATGGTTGTTGATACTGGTCTTGGCTGTGGGGGCATATGCTGTCCGCCTCTCAGGTCTGATTAGTGGCCAAACCTTATCCCGCTCCCCCAAACTTCGGGCCGTCCTGTCCGATATTCCGGGATGCTTGCTTGTGGCACTGATCGCGTCAACATTGTTCACATCTGCATCACCGGAATGGATTGCCGCAGGTGTCGCCATCATTGTCGCAATCTTAAGCAACACCATTCTTACCACCATGATTGCGGGCTATGCCACTTTGCTTATCATCAAGTTAATAATCCTATCGTAATGCGTGCGCAACTGCACTAATACTTGCAGCAACTTGTATTCGTCAGCGCTATATGACGCATAACTTATGTATTGCAAATCACTGCTTTTGTGTAACACTTGAATACTACACTTGGGGTTACATTTGGTCATACTCATGTATGATCTCAGGGCCTGCGTAATTCATTATTCAGAAGGAATATGTGATGCGGCTGACAATTAGCAAAAAAGTCTGGATGCTACTGGGCATCGCCGTTATCGGCTTTGTTGCACTGGTGATATTTGCCCGTTCCATGATTGCAACTGTCATGATGGATGAACGAATTGAAAAGCTTCGTTCCGTCAGTGAAAGTGCAGTAACGGTTATCGGAAACTACGACAAACAGGCAAAGGCTGGGGAACTCAGTCAAGAGCAGGCCAAGGCCCGTGCCATTGATGCCTTGCGGGACTTGCGATACGACGGCGAAGATGGCTACATCTTTATCTATGACATGGCTGGCGTGAATGTCATGCTTCCGTCCAAACCTTCTTTGGAAGGGAAAAGCCTGATTGACATGAAAGACGCCCACGGCTTCTTAATCATTCAGGACTTTATCAAGCAGGTTAAGCAAAACGGTGTTGCGATTTCCCATTACTATTGGGAAAAACCCGGTTCCGAACAACCCGAACCCAAAGCCAGCGTGACCATTGGCTATAAACCATGGAACTGGATGGTGGGTACTGGCATCTACGTGGATGATGTGGCAGTAGAAACGGCAGCGGTTACCCAAGAACTTATCCTGATCTGCGCCTTATTCTTGCTTGGCATGGCTTTACCATCCGTCTGGATCGCTCGCAGTATATCCCGCCCAATTCAGGACATGACAGAAAGCATGCAGCAGTTGGCTGAAGGGGATCTTGACGTTGATATCGGCTATCAGAAGAAAGCCGACGAAGTTGGTGACATGGCACGTGCGCTGAACATTTTCAAAGCCAACGCGCAGGACCGAAAACGGCTTGAAACCGAGGCCGCCGCCAGAGAACAACAAATGGCAGAAGAACGCCGCATGGTGATGTTGAAACTGGCAGATGATTTTGAAGATGCGGTTGGCGGCATCCTGCAAAGCACATCCAGCACGGCACAAAACCTGACCGTCCTGTCCCAAGACATGGCCCGCAACGCGGAACACACGACCAACGAAGCCAATACCGTGAGCGAAGCATCCAGTATGGCTGCCAGAAACGTGGAAACCGTTGCCGCCGCTGCCGAAGAACTGTCGGCCTCGATCACCGAAATCGGCGGACAGATTCAGGATGCGTCCAACTATGCCCGCAGCACAGCCGGAGAAGCCGACAACGTCAACACCCGTGTCAGCGTCCTTA
>JAALLQ010000057.1_pt1 | contig 41551 bp, 40 predicted proteins | sample 7245921 | NCBI WGS metagenome assembly JAALLQ01 (sample SAMN13049200, study PRJNA578106) | oil field metagenome | isolation source: filtered produced water from oil reservoir B7 | place: USA:offshore Texas | collected 2016 | reverse complement strand
CAGAATATATCGCCACTATCGTAAAACTGTAACCCCTGCCCTGTTAAATGACCTTCGGTCTATCAGCTTCGCTGATATTTAACAGGGTAAACCCTGTGAAATGCTGCCAGAGGCAGCCCATCGGAGATGGATTTAACAGGGGCGAGCGTAGTCGAGGAATCTCTTGTCGAACAACGGTAGAGATTTCTACCCGCGCACTTAACGCTTTAAGTGCGCGGTCGAGATGACACATTTGATACTTGTCATTCCTATCAAAGCCGAGTAATCTTTATTCAAATATATCTGTGTTTCTGCTTATAAACAGAAACACTTCTTAAGAGAATTATGATAAGGAACATTTCGAATACGTTGCATCAAATTATATTGATATGCTGTAATTGTGATAAATGTGTAACAATTGGATTCTTTATAAAATAATCAAACTCTGGAAATGGTGCCGAAGGGGGGACTCGAACCCCCACAGGCGTTAGCCCACATGAACCTGAATCATGCGCGTCTACCAGTTCCGCCACTTCGGCTTTTAAAATATACCCAGAGCAATTTATACAAATATTTATGTTTAAAGTCAATTACAAAAGAAAAAAGAAAGGTAAAGAAATTTACTATTTAAAAGAACATTCTCTTTATTAAAACTGAAAACCTTGACATACCTGCATTCAAAATATAGTATCGTCTGCTTTCCAAGGAGACAAAATGTATCAATATCAGAAAACCAATAGATATTTTGCACAAACAGCAGCAGGGCTGGAAGAACTTTTTGCCAAGGAAGCTGAAAAACTTGGTGCGGAAAATATAGAGAAATCTTTCAAAGGTGTATTTTTCACCTGCAGCTCTGAAACACTTTACAAAATCAATTACTACACACGAATCGCGACCAGAATTGTTGCTCCCTTAATCAGTTTCGACTGCCACAGCACCAGATACCTTTACAATACTGTCAGCAAAATTGATTTCAGTGACTTCTTGGGTATAGACAATACTTTTGCCGTTTTTTCAAACGTCGCCGGCAGTATTATCAATCATTCCCAATATGCTGCTCTGTGCGTAAAAGATGCAATTGTCGATCAATTCAGAATAAAATATGATAAACGTCCCAACGTCGATCCAAAAACACCTGATGTATGGTTTCATATACTTATCAACAACAACAAAGCTGTCCTCAGTCTGGAAACTTCAGGGGGCTCTCTTCACAGAAGAGGTTACAGAAAAAAAACAGTAGAGGCTCCCATGATGGAAAATGTGGCTGCTGCTGTAATCGATCTGAGCGGATGGAATGGTGAAACACCATTGGTTGATCCCATGTGCGGCTCGGGAACAATCCTGGCCGAGGCACTGATCAAGCACTGCAATATACCGGCAGGATATTTGAGAAAAAATTTCGGATTTATGTATATGCCCGACTTTAACAAGAAAGTCTGGCAAGACATAAAAAAAAGTGCCGAAGCAGGCATAAAACCGTTAAATAAAAACCTTATAAGCGGCTATGACCTAGATGCGACAGCTGTTAAGTACGCCCGGCAAAATCTATCTGCCCTGCCAGGTGGGCAAAAAATAGAAATACAGAATTCCGATTTTAGAGACTTAAAACTCCAAAATAAGACAATAATTACAAACCCGCCCTATGGAAAACGCATCGGCAAAAATTTGCAAATGGAAGATTTTGTGAAACAGATGGGAGATTTCCTGAAGCAGAACTGCAAAGGCTCAACAGCATATATATATTTCGGAAAAAGGGAGCTGATTAAAAGTGTAGGGCTTAGAACAAGCCGCAAAATTCCTCTAAAAAACGCCAATCTTGACGGACGCCTGGCTGTTTACAAAATATTTTAAAAAATATTTCGTCCCCTCAGATTTCTCCTGCTTTTGTTAAAGCTGCTTTAGCACTGAAAGGACCTATGATTTCATTTATAACAGCACTTCCCATGACAGTTGCCAGTAAAGTATCCGATATTATATTAAACGCAGGCTCCTGCGATATCATAAGCGCCAAACCGATAACTATTCCTCCCTGAGGCAAAAGTCCTCCACCGATACATCTCTGAACTTCTTTCGGGGCGCCGCCTAAATATGCCCCTGTTCTTGCACCGAAATATTTACCCAAGAGTCTGGCAACGACAAAGATACCGATAAGATAAACTGCGTCTGGTATTGCAGTTATGTCCAAATGTAAACCGGATAATATAAAAAAGAACAAAACAATCAATTCTTCCGTATATCGTTCTATAATTTTGAATATTGTTTCCTGTTGCTCGTTAAAGTTAGTAGTGTAAGCCCCAAAAGCCATCATTGTAAGAATTTTATCCAATCCAAGCATCGAAGATAAACCAAAAGTAAATATTATAAAAGCCGCTAATATAACTATCCATTGCCCTTCATTGCTGGTTTGCAATATATTACTGATAATTCGGGTTATCCATCCTACTAATACCCCTAAGCCCAAAGCCCCGGCTATTGTATAAAATGCTTTTATCGAAGACATAATTATACTGCTGTCGCCATTACCTGCTAAAATAAAAGCCACACTGGTGGATAAACTGAACAAAAAGACACCCATGGCGTCATCTAAAGCCGCTACTTCTATAATAGTATTTGAAAGTTCACCTTTTGCACTGTATTCATGCATAATGGCAAATGTTGCAGTAGGGTCTGTGGGAGCACCCATTGGAGCTAACAAAATGGCAAGAATAAAGACCCACAGCGGATCTATTGTAAAAAGCCCCGCAAAAACATAACCCGCTGCAACAAACACTGTAATAATTAATATATAGGTGGTTAAACTTTCAAATAACAAAATATTGAGAAGCTGCTTCTTATAATTTTTAAGCTTGGACCATTTGAGTGAGCCACCTACTTCAAATATGATAAAGCCCAGACAAGTATCTATTAAGGGGCTTGAACTTTTTAATATACTCTCAGGGACAAATTCGAAAGAGTAAGGGCTAAAAACAATACCTGTCAGGATATAGCCTATAATCTTCGGAATCCCTGCTTTTTCCAAAAGCAAGCCGGCGGAGTAACCGATAATAATGAGTAATCCTATAACAAATAATTCATTCATAAGCAGTCAACTACAGATAAAATTTTTGATAGTAAAAATCAATAATAAAAAATTTATTGAAATTTAGGTATAAAAGATATAATACTTCTCCTCTTTAAAAATCTGGTTTTTGTATAATACAGTTAAAATAATTATGGATGGTTTTTAAAATGATTTGCAAAATCAGCGTATTAATATTAGATTGTGAAATTCCACTAAATCTTGTTTTTGAGAGTTTTAAATGAAAGTAATAGTAGTAGGTGCCGGAGAAGTCGGTTATCACATTGCGGAGCAGCTGATAAAGGAAAACAAAGATGTTATCCTTATAGATAAAGATATCAGCAAAGTGAAGTATGCCCAGACACATCTTGACTGCATGGTTGTGAAAGGTGAAGGAACAGATATGGATCTTATCAAATCCCTTGATATTGAGAAGGATGATATTTTTATAGCGGTAACGGACTCAGATGAGGTTAATCTCATCACATGCTTTATGGTATCCAGTGAGCTTAAGCTTAAAACCAAGATTGCCAGGGTAAGGCGTCTCGACTACTCCCGAAGCAATCTTCTGCAGAACAATCATGTAGGGGTGGATTTTGTTGTCAATCCGGAACTGGAAGCTGCACGTGCAATAATAAATACCATTCAGCAGGGAGTTACCGCAGGCACCACAACTTTTGAAAGCGGTAATCTACAGTTCAGAGATCTTTTCATTCATAAGGATTCTATTTTGAACGGGACAAGTGTAAAGGATATCAGACAGAAAATAAATGAGGATTATCTGATTACTGGAATTTTGAGGAATAATGATATTATCATTCCCAAAGGGGATACAAAGGTCTATGAAGGCGATCACCTTTTTGTTACCGGAGAAAGGGTTGGTGTAAACAGATTTCTTTTTAAATCCGGCGTAATATTTAAGCGATTGAAACATATTGTTATAGTAGGCGGAGGAAGAACGGGGAAATTTGTAGCCGAATATCTGGCTTCTATAGATAAGAATGTAAAGCTAATCGAAAAAGATTATAATAAATGCAAGCAAATTGCTGAGCAAATACCTGATATTACTGTCATACATGCCGATATTTCCGATGAAAGCATTTTTGAAGAGGAAGACCTTGGATCTTTTGATTTGATGCTTTCCGTTACCGATAATGAAGAGCTTAATATTTTAACTTGTGTTTACGCAAAAGAAAGCGGCATTAAAAAGACTATTTCTCTTGTGAGCAAAGTCAATTATCTGAATATGGCTGCAAAACTGGGAATAGATTCTACTATCAGCCCGAAAATCAGTTCGGCAAATGCTATTTTAAAGCATATTCGTAAAGGTAATATTAAAGGCGTCTACAGCCTTTTTGACGGAAAAGCGGAGATTATAGAGTTTACAATCCCTCCAAATAGCAAACACAAAAATGTTGCCATCAAAAATCTCGCTTTACCCAAACATTCTCTTATCGTTGCAATAAATAGAAACAACAAGAATATAATCCCGGACGGCAATTACGTTTTAGATGAGGGCGATAATCTGATTCTCTTTTCAAAGAAAAGTTCTATAGACAAAATAGAAGAGTTTATATCAAAATAAGCCTATGAGATTTCCACTTGTATTCAAAACACTTAGTGTAATCTGGCTAATACTTGCTTTCTTCATGTTTTTGTGCAGTTTATCATCTTTGTACTATAATGAAGTGTCTGCTTTTAAATCTTTTCAGCTAACCATTGTAATAGTAGTTGTCACTTCTCTGTTAATATTATTCCTTACCAAAAAAACGAACCAAAGTATATTGTCTACAAAGGGAAGTTTTTTGCTTGTCAGTATGGCATGGCTCACTGCTTCTTTTTTTGGAGCTATGCCATTTTATCTCAGTGGAGCTATCCCGGAGTTTACCAATTCTTTTTTTGAAACTGCTTCTGGTTTTACAACAACGGGTGCTTCAATTCTTGGAGATATCGAAGGTTTGCCCAAATCACTTTTAATGTGGCGCTCTTTGACACAATGGCTTGGTGGTATGGGGATAGTTGTTCTGACTGTTGCTATTCTTCCACTTCTTGGCATTGGAGGCCTGCAACTGATTAAAGCTGAGGCTCCCGGTCCTTCCGTTGATAAAATTTCTTCCCGTATAACCACAACTGCCAAATATTTATGGCTTATTTATTTATCTTTGACAATTTTGCTAATTATATTGCTAATTTTGGGTGGAATGAGTTTTTTTGATTCAATTACCCATACATTTTCCACTTTGTCCACAGGGGGGTTCTCTCCAAAACAAGACAGTATTGCTCACTACAGTTCGCCTTATATTCAATATATAATATCTGCTTTTATGTTTCTGGCTAGTGTAAACTTTGCACTTCATTTTAATCTGATCACTGGTAACTTTAAAAATATTTTTAATAATTCCGAGTTAAAAGCATTTGTAATTATTACTCTCACTTCAACCCTTATAGTTGCTTTAAATTTGTATATTAATTTTGGATCTGGCAAAGAAGAATCTTTCAGACTTGCTATTTTTCAGGCACTGACTTTTATAACAACTACAGGTTTTGTTACAGATAACTACGAATCATGGCCTTTTTTATCTCAGATAGTGCTTTTTTCCTTGATGTTTGTGGGGGGCTGTTCAGGCTCAACTGCCGGCGGTATAAAAGTAGTTCGTATTCTACTGTTATTTAAACAATCCGTAAATGAAATCAAATTTTTACTGCACCCCAGAGGGATATTTACAATAAAACTTAACAAATTGCCTGTAAAAAAAGATATTGTTTATGCGGTTTCTGGTTTCTTTTTTCTTTATATAGCCACAAATATTATTGTTACAATTTTGGTTGCCTCCGGCGGACAAGACCTCATGACTTCCTTTACTGCCTCTCTGGCAACCATTGGTAACATAGGTCCCGGATTCGCTTCCGTAGGACCCATGAACAATTATGCTGATTTCAGTAACTACATCAAATGGGTGTTAAGCCTTGCAATGATTGCAGGCAGACTTGAGCTTTATTCTTTTATAGTAATTTTTACCCCTTATTTTTGGAGAAAATAATTATTATTCGCTCCTTTTAAAATCATCTTCAATTCTGACGATATCATCCTCGCCGGTATATTCACCCACTTGTGACTCAATTATGACCAATTCTATATTACCCGGATTCTCCAGTCTGTGTTTTGCTCCCATTTTGATAAATGTGGATTCGTTCTGCCTCAGCAGAAATACTTCGTCATCCAGCGTGACCCTTGCAGTACCACTCACAACAACCCAATGCTCATTTCTGTGAAAGTGCTTTTGCAGGGAAAGGCGTTTGCCTGGTTTTACTGTAATCTTTTTAATTTTGTAAAGAGGTCCTTCCTCCAGTATTGTGTATGAGCCCCATGGTCTTATCACCGTCTTGTGAATTTCTGCCAAATCTGAACCTTTTTCCTTCAAAAGGCTGACGACCTCTTTAACCCTCTGACTTTCCGACTTGTTGGTAATAAGCAGAGCATCATCCGTGTCAACCACCACAAGATTCTCCTCTCCTATTACTGCTATCTGCCTTTTTCCTGTAACAATTAAATTGTCATGTGAATTAATCATAATTGGCTCAATGCCTTTATCTTTGTAAGTTGACAATATTGCGTTATTCGCTACATCCTTACTTGAAATGTCGTAAAGTGACTTAAAGCTGCCCACATCATTCCAGTTAAATTCCCCATAAACAACTTTTACATTTTCTGCCTTTTCCATTACCGCATAATCGATACTGTCATCAGGTATTACCCTCATGTAATCGTACGGTATTCTAATTTCATTATCAGAAATTTGATGTTTATTGTTATAAGCTTTTTCAACTCCTGTAAATATTTCTTCTGAATATTTTTTCAGGTTATTTAGATATGTTTCAGCTTTGAAACAGAACATTCCGCTGTTCCAAAGGTATTCTCCGCTGTTTAGATAATTTGTGGCAGTGTGGGCGTCCGGTTTTTCCTTAAAGGCTATGACATTTTCCCCTTTAGCCTGAATATATCCATAGCCAGTTTCCGGATATGACGGTGATATACCAAAAGTGACCAAGCAATCGTCATTGGCAAGTTCTACTGCTTTGCTGACACACTGCTCATAGATTTCATTATTTTCAACCAAATGATCCGAGGGACATACAAGAAGGATATCATCTTTTTCCACATCCATACTGGCTAAACCTATAGCCGGAGCAGTATTCCTGCCAACAGACTCAAGAAAGAATCTGAATTTCAGGCTCTCAGGTAAAGCAAGCTCTTCTAACTGGTTAAGTGCTAAAAAATATTGGGTTTCATTAGAAATAATATAGATTTCATCAGAAATATTCATATTTCTTTTAATTGTTTTCTGAAACAGTGATTCACCATCAAATATTTTTACAAACTGTTTAGGCAGGTATCTGCGGCTCACAGGCCACAGTCTCGTACCGCTTCCGCCGCATAAAATTACAGAAATCATATTCTCCCCCCTTTACTTATGATTGTAGCGGTATTAAATCCTTTCATCTTTTAAGTCCCTGCTCATTAAATCCATTACAGAATCTTTAGGCGATTTATTTTGATAAAGTATCTTATATACTTCATCAGTTATCGGCATCTCAACTTTCATTTTTCGAGCCAAATTGTAAGCCGCTTTTGCTGTAAAAACACCTTCAGCCACCATATTCATACTATCAAGAATTTCATTAAGGCTCAACCCTTTCGCCAGTTTCAGACCCACATTTCTGTTTCTGCTTAGCTCTCCAGTGGACGTTAGAACCAAATCTCCCATTCCGCTCAGACCCATAAATGTCTCTTTATGTGCCTTTAATGCTACACCTAATCTTGTAATTTCTGCTAGTCCTCTTGTAATCAGTCCTGCCCTTGCATTCAGCCCAAATCCTAATCCGTCGGATATCCCAGTTGCTATAGCCACAACATTCTTTATTGCGCCACCCACTTCTACGCCAATTACATCATTTGTCGTATAAGCCCTAAAATAGTCTGTTGATACAATTTTCTGCCACAAATTTCTCTCAACTTCATTTTTGGAAGCAATGCTTACTGCTGTCGGTTTTTTCTTTGCAACCTCTTTTGCAAATGAAGGTCCTGAAAGTATGGACAACAACCCGCTATCAAATTCTTCTTGTAGAATATCATATATCAATTCTCCCGTTTCTATTTCAATACCTTTTGTTGCTATGAGTATTTTTGCATTTTTTAATGCATTTCTGCCAAACTCAGCCACTGACCGGCTAAACTGAGTAGGAACAGCCCATATTGCAGCACTTATATGCTCCTGTGTAATTTTATCCAGTTTTTGACTTTTTACATTTTCATGAAGTTTGATTCCTGGCATAAAAATTGAATTTTCATTTTTAAGGTTTATACTTTCAACCACTTCATCTTCTTTAACGTATATACATACGTCATATCCGTTCGCAGCCACAAGATTTGCCAAAGCAGTCCCCCAGCTTCCTCCACCGATTACAGCTATTTTATCTTGCATTTTGTCCCCCTGATGTTAAAATATTATAATGTATTTATAGGGGGATTTATGTCTAAAATCAATCTGTATGACATTGATATGTTAAGAAACATTAACGAAATCAGGGTATGGGAGCTTGCTCAGATTTTTTTTCAAAAACATTCTGAATACTGTACTTGCAGAGAGTGTATATTAGATACCGTGGCTATAACGCTAAACAGGATTAGGCCACATTACCAAATAAGTGAAGATGATTACAGCGAAGCAAAAAACAAAGTAGCTGATGAGGAAATTTTAGAAACATTAAAATTAGCTGCTGATAAAGTTAAGAAACATCCTCACCATCTATAAAAAAAAGCCGGTTTGAGCCGGCTTTTTTAATTCTCACTAAGTACAATATCATCATAAATTTCTTGTATATTATTTCTATGACAGGATTCTTCAACAGCCAGTTTCTGAAATAGTTCTTCAGCTTCTTCCCCTTTAAATCGCTCGGCCATCTTTTCATAAAATATCCTCGAATTGTCCTCATGTTTCATTGCAATCCTAAGAACATCCTGTACAGACAAATCTTCTGTAATGACCTCAGGAAGAACTATCTTTGAAATACCCAAATCAGTATAATAACATTTGGTATTTAAGCCTATTTCACTAATTTTTCCTGTTTTAATAACTTCATCTATCAACTCTTTGTGTTTAACCTCTTCTTCGGCCAGTTCTCTGATTATAGATTTTGCACCCAAATCGGACACTACATTTTCCAGCTTTTTATAAAATTCATAGGCCAAATCCTCTTTTTCTTTAGCATCCTCTAGTGCTTTTTTAATTGTTATTTCGGACATTATATCACACCCTTTTTCACTATATTACCATATTTTTTACTAAATTCACAAAGAAGGTAGGGAACACTCCTATAAGTATGACAAAAACAGTAGCTATAAAAGTAACAATAGCACCTGCCGGCTGTAAGTTATTTTCGACCTCGTATTCAGGCTCTTTAAAATACATAAAGATTGTTACACGCATATAGTAATAACATCCTACAGCACTGTTGAGCACACCTACAATCGCCAACCAGACAAAATTGCTCTTTATCGCAGCGGCAAAAATATAAAATTTACCTATAAATCCAGCCAGTGGTGGGATACCCGCAAGTGAAAACATAAATAACAGCATGGCCAGAGCTGTCAGAGGATTACTTTTAGACAGACCTGCAAAGCTTTCCAGTCTTTCATCCTCAATAACGCCTTTATTTTTCATCTGGGATAGAATTGTAAAAGCTCCAATATTCATAAAGCCGTATATAATCATATAAAGTGCAATCGCCTGGTACCCCAAATCGTTAGCAGCCACCACGCCTATAAGCATATAACCTGCATGTGATATCGCAGAATATGCAAGCATTCTTTTAACATTGTTCTGCGCAATAGCAACTAGATTACCGTAGGTCATGGTCAGAACAGCTAATATAGCAAAGAACAGCTGCCATGATGCTGTAGCTGGCTCCAAAGCTACCCAGATAAATCTTATAAGCGCGCCAAATGCCGCAGCTTTCGGTGCTACAGTCATAAATCCTGTAGCCGGCGTTGGTGCACCTGAATAAACATCAGGAGCCCACATATGAAAAGGAACAGCTGAAATTTTAAATGCAAGACCGGCAAGCATCATAACCATACCCAGCTTAAGGCTAAGGTGATCCAGACCGTTTGCTGATATCATCTGCGCAATTTCAGCATATCTTGTGCTACCTGTATACCCATAAACATAAGAGAGACCAAAAAGAAATATAGCCGAAGAAAATGCACCGATGATAAAATATTTTATACCGGATTCATTGGATCTCATGTTCCATTTATTAAATCCAGCTATAATATACATGGAAAGTGCCATTGTTTCCATTCCGAGATACAATATTGACAGGTCAGTTGCACTGACCATAAACAGCATCCCTATAATGCTAAGAAACAAAATTATGTAGTATTCACCTTTATTGATACCAAGTCTTTTCATATAGTCCACAGCACCTAAGGAACCAAGTATAAAAGCTATGCTGAATACTACAAAAAATGCATACGCATATGAATCCCAGACAAGCATCCCGTCAAAACCCACAATTTTAAATCCGCCAACCGGTATTGTTAACAAAAGTGTTATCAATATAAAGGCAATTCCGAAATATGCGATACCTGACTTTTTCTCATCACTTGCAACCAAATCTATAACCAGAAGGCCAATTGCAAAAAAAGTCATCAAAACTTCAGGCATTATCGCAATTATACTTTGACCCATCATCTCCTCCTTATTTCAACGCTACTTTAACTGCTTGGATATTTTCAACCAAATTTGCCACGCTCTCATGCATATATGATGTAAATGTTTCCGGGTATAAACCTACCCAAAACACCAGTATAATCAGCGGAGCCATATATATTACTTCCCGCACATTCACATCCAGCAGTTTTTCCCATTTTGGATTCAGCTTGTGGAAGAATACGCGCTGATACATCCACAGCATATAAACTGCTGCAAAAATTACCCCTATCGCTGCAACTATAGCATAGTCAGAAAATGCCTGAAAACTTCCGACAAGTACGAGAAACTCACCTATAAACCCTCCCATACTCGGCAATGCTATTGAAGCCATAGTAAATATTAAAAAAAATGTTGCAAATACCGGTACTTTCACTGCGATACCGCCATATTCATTAATAATACGGGTATGAGTCCTTTCGTAAATCAGACCCACCAAAAGAAACAGTGCACCTGTAATTATACCGTGGTTGAACATTTGAAGTATTCCGCCCTCAATACCGGCAGGGTTAAAGGCATAAATACCCAGTGTAACAAAACCCATATGGCTGACTGAAGAATACGCTACCAACTTCTTTATGTCCTCCTGAACCATAGCCACTAATGCGCCATAAATAATCGCAATAACGGAAAGAGTTGCAATTAATGGAACAAATTTGATTGATGCAATAGGAGTAATGGGAAGACAGAAACGCAGGAAACCGTAAGTCCCCATTTTCAACAAAACACCTGCCAGTATAACTGAACCGGCTGTAGGAGCCTCCACATGTGCATCCGGAAGCCAGGTATGAAAAGGAAACATTGGAACCTTAATTGCAAAGCCAAGAAAAAAAGCAAGAAACACAAAAATTTGAAATTCAGCGGGATATGTAACAGATGCAATTTGTAAAATATCAAATGTATACACACCAGTTATTGCTCCATGTTTGAAATAAAGTGCAATAATCGCCAGCATCATCAGCAATGAGCCTGCCAAGGTATAAAGGAAAAACTTAACCGCTGCATATATACGTCTTGGTCCACCCCATACACCGATAATCAGATACATAGGAATAAGCATTGCCTCCCAGAATATGTAGAAGAGGAAAAAGTCAAGAGCAAGAAAAACACCAACCATACCTGTCTCCAAAACCAGCATGGCAAGATAGAACTCTCTACGCCTTTTCTGTATGTATGTAAAAGAGCCCAGTATTGCAATCGCTGTAAGCAGCGTCGTAAGAAAAATCATTAACACTGATATTCCGTCAACACCAAGATGATACTGAATCCCGAAAGCCGGAATCCAGTCTACTTTTTCAACAAACTGCATTGCAGCAGTCCCCTTGTTAAAATTAAACATCAGGGGCATTGTCATTATCAGTTCAATAACGCTGGCTACAAAAGCAGCCCACATTGTAGCTTTTCCACTTCTGAAGAACAAAAAGATTACAAAAGCAGCCAGAAGCGGAAAAAATATAAGTGTAGTCAATATGTTATCTATCATGACCGTCCCCCTAGTATCCCATATAAAATATTGTTAGCAAAATCACAACACCCAGTACCATCGTAAACAAATACGTCTGCATACGGCCGGTCTGAATGATTCTGAGAAAGCGCCCCAGAGATCTTGCAGTCCATCCGGCACCGTTCACTATAAAATCTATCACATTGTTATCGAATCCTTTCCACAGAAATCTTGAAATAAGTACTATAGGCTGAATTATAACTGCATCATACAACTCATCAAAGTACCATTTATTATAAAAGAATTTGTGGACAGGTCTAAAAGCTTTCACAGTTTTAGCGGGCAGTTCAGGCTTTTGAATGTAATAAAGATACGATACATATATACCCGCTACTGCAAGAACTATTGATAAAGTCATCAAACCGGTTGATAATGCAGCACTCATATGATGTTCCCCTCCGCCATGTGCCGGTGTTAGCACCGGTCCGAGGAAAGAATGTATATAACCGTTTTCAAGGGGATAACCAAATATAGCACCCACGACAACTGAAAGTATCGCAAGTAAAATAAGTGGAACAGTCATTGAAGAAGGCGATTCGTGGGCATGATCATAAAGGTGTTTATCCCTGGGTTCGCCTTTAAATACCATCCACCACAGTCTAAACATATAAAAAGCGGTCATAAAAGCAACAACTGCTCCTATAAACCATGCAAACTTGTAATTAGCAGAAAAGGTCATTGCGAGTATTTCGTCTTTACTCCAAAAACCAGCAAGGGGTGGGATACCGGCAATTGCAATACACCCAATCAGAAATGTATAACCGGTGATAGGCATCTTTTTGATAAGTCCACCCATCTTTCTGATGTCAAGCTCATCCTGCATTGCATGCATCACACTACCGGAGCACAGAAAAAGCAGAGCTTTGAAAAAAGCATGTGTAAACAGATGAAAAATTGCCGCCACATACGCTCCTGCACCTGCAGCCATTATCATATATCCTAACTGGCTGATTGTTGAATAAGCCAGTACTCTTTTGAAGTCGAATTGTGTAAGACCGATTGTAGCTCCTAAAAACGCTGTTATTGCACCCACATACACGACAATTACACTGGTAAGCTCAGCTTGAGAAAAAAGTGGATTGCAACGTGCAACCATGTAAACACCGGCAGTAACCATTGTAGCTGCGTGTATTAACGCTGAAACCGGTGTAGGACCTTCCATAGCATCCGGTAGCCAAACATGCAACGGAAACTGAGCTGATTTACCTATGGCACCACAGAAAAGACCAAAAGTCATAATATCCAGAAGACTCATCTGGATACCGAATATAGGATAAGTTATCTCTTTTGCCTGTTCTATTGCATGAATATTGAATGCATCGCTGTAGTTGAGACTGTTGAATGTAATAATAACGAGCAACAGGCCTATATAAAAACCAAAGTCACCGATCCTGTTTACAACAAAAGCTTTTTTGCTGGCATCAGCTGCACTGTCTTTGTGAAACCAAAATCCGATCAACAAGTATGATGAAAGACCAACAAGTTCCCAGCCAACAAAAAGCATCAAAAAGTTGTTGCCAAGTACCAGAACAAGCATCGACAATGTAAAAATAGAAAGATATGTAAAAAATCTCCAGTGCCCGGGATCATGGTGCATATAACCTATAGAATAGATATGAACCATTGTACTTACAAAGGTCACAACTATAAGCATAATCGCCGTTAACTGATCTACTAAAATTCCGAACGGTATGTGTATATTTCCGGCCAGTACCCATTCGTATACTACAGTATCGAGGTGATACCCGCCGGCAACTCTCACAAAAGTCACAATGGAGAGCACAAGAGATATGAGCACACCTGCAATGGATACATAACTTGCTTTCTCCTTCAAATAAAGCCTACCAAAAAAGGCGTTTATAATTATTGCTGCAAGAGGTCCTAATAGTATCCCTAACTCAATCATTTTCCTCTCCTATTTACTCATTAGATTAAACTCATCTGCATTTATCGTCTGTTTATTTCTAAAAAGTGAAATTATTAGAGCAAGACCAACTGCTGCCTCAGCAGCCGCTACGCACATAATAAAAACGATAAATATTTGCCCACTCATTGCATGTAAGTATTTGGAAAAAGCAGCCATATTTATATTGACCGCATTAAGCATAAGCTCCATTGACATGAACATAACAATCAGGTTTCTTCGTATAAGTACACCTGTTATACCAATCCCGAACAATACCGCGCTTAATATCAAATAATGCTGCAATAACATCGCCTTTCCCCCTTAATCTTTTTTCGCAAGGGCTATGGCCCCGATCATTGCCACAAGCAGCAATATTGATGATACCTCGAAAGGCACCAGATACGTGCTGAAGAGCTCCTTACCAAATAGAAACACATTTCCGGATTCTTTCATAACTTCAGGGGTTATAGTTCCTTGCTTTCCGATAACATTAGTACTTCGGAGCGTGGCAAAAATCTGGATAACCACTACAATAGCCATCAATGTGCCCAATGTGTACCTAACTGGCACTTTGATAAATCCGCGGCTTTTCGGATTCAGTAGCATCACAACAAATAAATACAAAACCAAAATTGCACCCGCATAAACGAGCACCTGGATTGCCGCGATAAATTCAGCATTTAGCTGCACAAATATCCCAGCCACGGCAAAAAACGTCAAAAGCATCCATAGTGCCGAGTGTACCGGGTTAATCCGTGTAATCATGAACAGGGCTGAAATTATCGCTACAAACGCGAGTACGTAAAATGCCAACTGTTCCATAATCTATTCTCCTTTATAATTTTGTACCAGATATTTCATATTTACTGTATAAGTATCCCGTCTGGACTGTACGATATCGAACCTGTTGCCCATATGAATTGCATCAACGGGACAAGCTTCCTCACAGAATCCACAGTATATGCATCTTGCCAAATCAAGCTCATATTTCTTAACCATCCGCTCACCCTTCGGGCCTGCATCCGTTTCAATATGAATACAATTTGAAGGGCAAACTGCTTCGCACAGATAGCAGCCCACACATAACGATTCACCTTTCTCATTAGTCTTCATATAATGAAGGCCTCTGAACCTCGGAAAAATAGGTGTTGCTTCAAAAGGATATTTGTAAGTAACGGGTTTTTTGAAAAAATGTTTAAGTGTAACTCCCATCCCCTGAAGCATTTCAGTAAATAATATTGTGTTAAATATATTCTTCATAGCCAACTCCTCACCTCACTATGTAAACTATTACTGCCGTTACCACGATATTCGCAAGAGCAACAGGTATCAGAACCTTCCAGCCAAGGTGCAAAAGTTGATCAAAACGTAGACGTGGGAATGTAGCCCTCAGCCACAGATAGAAAAACATAAATATCAAAACTTTCAAAACAAACCATACAAACCCTGGCAGTACAGGGCCGCTGAATCCACCAAGAAAAACAATTGCTGCAATGGAGGAAACTACATACATATTTGTGTATTCTGCCAGGAAAAACAGTGCAAATTTCATACTCGAATACTCCACATGAAAACCTGCCACAATTTCTGACTCCGCTTCCGGCAAATCAAAAGGAGCTCTGTTTGTTTCAGCGACCGCGGATATAAGATAAACCACAAATGCTACTATTTGAGGAACGATAAACCAAACAAAATCACTTTGTGCCAAAGTAATACCTCTAAGGCTCAATGTACCAGCCAAAATGACCGGTCCTACAAGTGCAAGCCCCATTGCAGTTTCGTAACTGATAACCTGAGCTGATGACCTCAAGCTCCCAAGTAATGCATATTTGGAATTTGATGCCCAACCTGCCATTATAATTCCGTAAGTTCCAATAGATGAAATAGCCAACACATACAAAAGACCAATATTTAAATCTGTTATGTATGGCTGCATTTCTCTGCCCATATACATAAATTTATCGGCAAAAGGTATGACTGCGAAGGCAGAAAGAGCAGGGATAAGACTTAAGAGCGGAGCAATAATATAAACCGGTTTATCCACCATGTCCGGGACAACATCTTCTTTTGCCACTAATTTCAGTCCGTCAGCAATAGGCTGCAGTAAACCTTTCCAACCAACATGAGTGGGACCAAGCCTTACCTGCATATGACCGATTACCTTTCTTTCGGCCCACGTCATGTAGGCCACACCAAGCAATAAGACTGTGATTACAAGTAAAATTTTGATTAGTATCAAAATCACATCAATTAGCATAGCTAACCTCGTTAAAATTTTTATATTAAATACTTAAACTCTCTTCTCCCGCGCATTTAAGCGCTATGCATCATGCTTCACCAAGTCAACCTTGAGATAGCGCCCTTTATGAAATATTGCTGCCGTCTCATTATAATCACTCGGTAGAAAAACGGTTCCTTTATCTACATATTTATCAATTGTAACTTTATATTTTCGGGTTATATCGCCTAATTTCACAGCAAGATATTCACCTTCTTCCACATTCAGCACTTTTGCATCTTCCGGGTTTACCTCGAGCATTGGCTCTCCATACACTTTGGATAAGTCTGGAGAGTGTCTTGTATATGAGCCTGAATGCAGCCTAAGTGAAGCTGGTGCTAAATAGTATTTGCCAGTACTGGCAAGATTCATTTTTTCATCTTTTATATCTTCGGCAAATAAATATGGGTACTTTATTGTCTCTCCGTCAAAACTTATTGAAGAGTACAACTCATTCTCTTTTTTAATCATCTCCCTTACAGACTCAACATCCCGTGGCAGTTCTTTTGACAGTTTGGAAGATATATCACCGATTATATCGGCATCGGTGGGCAGTCCCTTTTCTACAGCCTGAGAAATCTGTTGAACCCGTCCTTCAAGATTGGTAAAGCTGCCATCCTTCTCAGTAAATGTAGCAACTGGCAGATACACATCTGCCAATTCAGCAGATTCACTGAAAAACGGGTCACTCACCATTACAAAATCCAACTTTCTGATTGAGCCAATAAGATCCTTAAGCTCAGCTTTTATTGCAAGATTTTCCCCAAAAACAACAAGTGCTTTTAACTTGTCTGTTTCCAGAGCTTCTCTCAAGCCACTGCCTTTTTCAACCTTTTTATAGCCTGGTGCCAATCCGTTGACACACCCCATATCAACTATACCCTGAGAATTATTTTTCCATTTACATGGCACAGTTATGAGATTATCCACAGATTTTTTCAACCTCTTGGCAAACTCTATATCTTTTCTTTCATACGGATCATAGATTACTATAGGTTTTTCAGCCTTCTTAAGCTCTTCAGCCATCTCCTTATATTTGCCATTTCCACTCTCTACAGTGGAAACCAGTTCACCGATTTCCTCATAAATTTTCTTTGGATTATCCTTTATAAATTCACTGGAGACTCTTCTTAAAGCAGTATATTTACTGTAAAATACATTTAACTTTGCAGGGTTGTGCCTTGCGGCGCGCCTTACAGCAAGTCCCAGTATCGGATTTGATTCGGTTACATCATTATTAAGTACCAGTATATAGTCACTGTTTTCCACATCTTCATAATTTCCTTCCGGAAGAGCATCTGCTGTCTCGAATGAATAAATATTTTTTGTACCAATAACCTCTCTTCCAAACTTCTGTGCCAGAAAGGCTTCTTCATTGGTAAGTCTCGGTGAAACAACAACACCTATAGACTCCGGTCCGTGTTCCTCTTTTATTTTTGCAATCTTATCAGCACTGAAATCTATTACTTCAGCGTACTCTTTTTCGCTGAAACCGGATTCCTCTTTTATCATTGGCTTAGTTTTGCGCTTCGTTGAATTAAAAAGCTCAAATCCAAACCTTCCTTTGGCACACAAAAAGCCGTGATTTATACCGGCATCATTATCTTCTTTAATTCTGAATACTTCATTATCCTGGTGGTCTACAACAATAGTACATCCACATGAACAAAAACCACATGTGGAATAAGTACTTTCCAAATTCCATGGTCTGTTTTTAAAGAGGTATACCCTGTTATTAAGAGATCCAACGGGACAAACGCTCATACATTGACCACAATATTCACAATGCCACGGCTGATCAAAAGAAGTCCCTATTATAGTATCAGTGCCTCTGTTCTGAAAACTGATCGCCTGTATATTAACGACTTCATCACATATTCTCACACACTTTCCACACAAAACACATCTGTCGATATCCCTTTCAATAAAAGGGTTTGAGTGGTCTACCGGTGTATCGCTCGGTTCAGCGTCAAAGCGTTCTTCGTTAATACCAAACTCAAATGTCAAATCCTGTAATGTGCACTCACCACCTTTATCACAAACTGGACAATCAAGCGGATGGTTTATAAGCAGAAGCTCAATGGCAGTTTTTCTCACTCTCTGAAGTTTTTCTGTCTGGGTAAAAATATTCATTTTATCGGCCGCCGGTGTCGTACAGGCAGTCATAAGTTTTGGGCTGCCCTCCACTTCCACTAGACACACACGGCAGGCGCCAAAAGGCTGCAGCATTTTATGATGGCAAAGAAGCGGTATCTCTACGCCGGCTTCTTTGGCTGCATCAAGAATTGTGGAACCTTCTTTTACTTTAACCTCATTTCCGTCTATTGTAAGGGTTAGCATAGCTCTTCCTCTCCGGTTAATCTATTGCATTAAATGGACAATTTACGATACATTCACGACATTTAACACACGTTTCTTTATCTATATAAGCAACTTGCCCCTTTTCCCAGGTAATTGCATCAACAGGACATACTTTTTTACATATCCCGCATTTTTTACATCTTTCATCTTTAACAACAAATTCTATCAGCTCAGAGCATTCCCTGGCAGGGCATTTTTGATCATATATATGGGCTTCGTATTCATCACGAAAATATCTGATAGTAGTTAAAACAGGATTTGGTGCTGTCTGACCCAACCCGCACAAAGAAGAAACTCTTATATCTTCAGCCAGACTTTCCAACAACTCAATATCCCCTTCTCTGCCATTACCTTCACTGATGCGCTCAAGTATATCAAGCATTGTCTTGGTCCCAACCCTGCAAGGAATACATTTACCGCAAGATTCCCGCTGGGTAAATGTAAGAAAAAACTTAGCAATATTAACCATACAGTTTGTTTCATCCATTACAACAACACCGCCAGAGCCCATCATGGCACCAGCTGCTATCAATGAATCATAGTCAATCGGTGTATCCAAAAGATCTTCCGGCAGACATCCCCCGGACGGCCCTCCCATTTGCACAGCTTTAAATTTTCTTTTTTTGGGGATACCACCACCAACATCATAAATAAGCTCTCTAACAGTAATTCCCATAGGAACTTCCACAAGACCGGTACTTTTAACCTTACCGCTCAGCGCAAAAATTTTAGTACCTTTTGATTTTTCAGTTCCTATATTACTGTACCATTCAGAGCCATTTTTAATAATCATTGGTAGATTGGCATATGTTTCAACATTATTAACATTTGTGGGCTTCTGCCACAGACCTTTTACAGCAGGAAATGGTGGCCTGGGTCTGGGCATCCCTCTTTCACCCTCAATTGAGGCCAGCAGCGCTGTCTCCTCACCACAGACAAAAGCACCGGCTCCCTCTTTCAGGTGGAGCTTAAAACTAAATTCAGTTCCCAATATGTTATCACCGAGATATCCTCGTTCCTCAGCAACTTTAAGAGCTTTTTTAACTCGTGCTATAGCCAGCGGATACTCAGCCCGCAAATAAATATATCCTTCATTACACCCGATGGCGTATGCGGCGATTAACATCCCCTCTATAACATCGTGCGGGTTTCCCTCTATAATACTTCTGTCCATAAAAGCACCGGGATCTCCCTCATCCGCATTGCAAACAAGATACTTATGATTCCCTGGTGATTTACGACAGAACGTCCATTTGAGACCGGATGGGAAACCGCCGCCTCCACGCCCCCTGAGGTTGGCTTTTTTAACCTCTTCAATAACATCTTCAGGAGACATTTCCTTTACTACTTTGGTTATTGCCTCATAACCGCCAAGCTGTATATAGTCATCTATGTCTTCCGGATCCACAACACCGCAGTCTTTAAGTACATACCGTTTCTGCAATTTATAGAAATCGTAATAACTCTTTTTGGCTGCCCATTTTTTTACAGGCTCACCACCTCCTATATGCTCATCTACTATAGTCTGAACTTTATCCGGAGTAACATGCTCATATGTTGCAACTTCTTCACCTGGAAGATAGATATCAACAAGCACATCACGCTCACACAAACCACGGCAGCCTGTTTTTTTTACCTTGCACTCCCGTTCCTTCACAATTGCCGGGACATTCTTACTTTTAAAAACCTCATTAAATGCATCCATCACTTCAAAAGCACCGGATGCCACACCTGCTGTCCCTGTGCAAATATGAACCTCTATAATGTCTGTTTTAACAGCACTCATATTCTGCCCCTATTCCTCTTCTTTTAGTTTTTTGGCATATTCTCTAAAAATTTCCCTGGATTTTTCAGGGGTTAAATTTCCGTGTGTTTTATCATTAACCATAATTACAGGCGCCATACCGCAGGCCCCTATACAGGATACTTCTTCAAGTGTAAAACCGTAGTCATCAGTTGTTTCACCGTTTCCTATTCCAAATTCCTCTTTAACCACTTCAGAAATCCTCCCGGAACCTTTCACGTGGCATGCAGTACCTCTGCATACCCTAATCACATACTTGCCACGGGGACTTGTATAAAACTGTGCATAAAAAGTCAAAACACCATAAAGCTCGTGAGGAGACACATTCAAAACATCCCCCATTCTTTCAAGCATTTCTTTAGACAGGTATCCATATTCTTCCTGAACAGCCTGTAATACGGGTATTGTTGAACCCTTTTTACCCTTATATTTTTCACAAATCTTATCTATTTTAGAAAGATCAATCTCTTCAGCTACAGCATTCTCAGCCATAAATGCCTCCTTTTACCTGTCTATCTCACCAAGTATAATATCTACACTACCTATAACCGACACAAGATCGGCAAGCATATGCCCCCTGGACATTTCAGGTAATGCACCCAAATTGACAAAAGAAGGGGTCCTGATCTTAAGTCTGTAAGGCTTTGCATCTCCATCGCTTATTATATAAAAGCCAAGCTCACCTTTTGGTGCTTCAACAGAGCCGTAAGTGTGCCCCTTAGGTGGCCTGAAACCTTTTGAAACTATGTAAAACCTTCTGATGAGAGCTTCCATCTTCTCATAAACTTCTTCATGTGAAGGATAAGCAACCCTGGGATCATCTGTCATAACAGGGCCTTCTGGAAGTCCTTCCAAAGCCTGCTTTATAATTTTACCGGCTTCCCTGATTTCTTTCAAGCGCACAAGATATCTGGCATAGACATCACCATCTTCGTACACAGGCACTTCAAAATCAAACCTGTCATAAATGCCATAAGGCTCGTCCCTTCTTAAGTCAAAATCTATACCGGAACCTCTCATAATAGGCCCGCTTACTCCATAACTGAGAGCGTCTTCTTTGGAAAGATATCCAATGCCTTTTGTTCTCTTCAGCCAAATCCTGTTCTTAGTAAGAAGTCTCTCATAAGAGTCAACTCGTTCATCAAGAATTGAAAGAAACTTATCCAGCCTTTTAAAAAACTCTTCGGGAAGATCGTCTCTCATCCCACCTACTCTCATCCAGGAACTTGTCATTCTCTGGCCTGTTGCTATCTCGAACAAATCAAGAACATATTCTCTTTCTCTGAACGCATATAAAAAAACTGTCATTGCGCCAATATCCAAGGCATGGGTAGCTATCCATACTAAATGGCTTGCAATACGGGCCAATTCTGCAAGTATAACCCTGAGATACTCAGCTCTTTCAGGTATTTTAACATCAAAAAATTTTTCCACAGCGAGACAGTAACCCAGATTGTTGGAAAGCGATGCCAGGTAATCCAGCCTGTCTGTCAACGGAATGAACTGATGGTATGTTCTATTTTCAGCAAGTTTTTCAACACCTCTGTGCAGATAGCCTACATCAGGCCTCACATCTGCAATCGTCTCACCATCAAGATCCACTATCAACCTTAACACCCCATGAGTACTGGGATGCTGAGGCCCCATGTTTACAGTGATAAGCTCGCTTATCTGTCCTTGTTCTCTATTTTTCACATCTGTATTCTGCATAGCCTAACTCCCAACCTTATTTACTAAAACTAATGCCTAATTGCTGCTCATCGGTTTCATTGAACCACTTACGGCCTTTAAGGGGATAATCTTTTTTCAGTGGATTACCCTTAAAGTACTCAGGCATAAGTATTCTGCGTAAATCCGGATGTCCCTCAAAACGCACACCCACCAAATCATACTGTTCCCTTTCAAGAAATAACGCTGACTTCCAAAGATCTGTTACTGTTTCAACAGCATCGGACTCAATCTTAATCCTCACAAAAACCCTTATTTTATTTTTTATGGAAAAAAGGTTATATATTACATCAAATTTCTCTTTTCTTTTCGGCCAATGAGCAGTAACAACATCCACAAGATATTCAAAATCACACTCATTTTTCAAAAAGCTCAAAACCTTTTTACAAACATACGGTTTTGTATCCAAAAATCTGCAGCCATGCTTTTCACTAAAAGTAACATCTTCAGGGAACTCCGCCCCAACCTTGTTCTTTATATCCTCAAAATTCATTTCACACCCCATTATTTCCTGAGTATTTTTTCTGTCTTAATTTGCTGCTGCAGTGCAACAATAGCATCCAGAAGGGACTCAGGTCTTGGAGGACATCCGGGAATGTAAAAATCCACCGGAACTATCTCATCAACTCCCTGCACAGTTGCATATGTATCAAAAATTCCACCGCTTGTAGCGCAGCTTCCCATAGCAATAACCCATTTTGGCTCAGGCATCTGAACATAAACCTTCCTGACAACAGGCGCCATTTTTCTGCTTACCGTACCTGCTACAATCATAACATCCGACTGCCTCGGAGTAGCCCTAAAAATCACACCGAGCCTGTCAAGGTCATATTTAGCAGCACCTACAGCCATCATCTCAATAGCACAGCAAGCAAGCCCAAAAGTCACCGGCCACAAAGATGAACGTCTTGCCCAGTTGACCAGTCCGTCAACAGATGTTGTTAAAATATTATCCGAAAACTTATGCTCCATTACTCCCATTCCAGCACTCCTTTCTTCCAGTCATAAAAATAACCTACTATCAGTATAGTGAGAAACACGAAAACCGAAGTAAGTCCAAGCAAGCCGACTTTATCAAAAGCCACTGCCCATGGAAACAAAAACACTATCTCCACATCGAATATTACAAACAACATTGCAATCACATAAAAACGCACATTATAACGTTTCCTGGCATCACCGAACTCAGGCATCCCGCATTCATAAGCGCTGAGCTTCGCTTTGTCAGGCTTACTGGGGCGTATAAGCACCCCGACAACCATAATGATAATGCCGATTAAAGCTGCAACTACTAACATTAGTACTATTGGTAAATAAGGACTCATATCATCACCTCTGTATTTTGTATACAGTATGCATTACATAACACACTGTTCATGCCCTGTCAACAATAAACATCGTTTAAGCACAACAATATTAAAATCTTCAATACTAATTTTAAATCACCTAAATACACAGCAAAAGTACAGTTTAACAATGCTGTTTACGCTCCAAATATTCATACAAATTGACAAAATCATCAGGGGGAGACACTTTAAAAAGTTTATATTCTTTTTCAAAAGGGCAAAAAAAACCGAGCTCCTGCGAATGAAGAGCCTGTCTTGATATCGGATAGCCACGGGATATTTTGCCTCCGTACACGTTATCCCCTATGATAGGAAACCCAAGATAAGCCATGTGTACTCTTATCTGATGAGTTCTTCCCGTCTCAATATTAATTCTGCAAAAAAATTCATTTCCATACCTTTTCAAAACCTCTAATACACTTTTTGCGTATCTGCCTTCATGCTCCGAAACCATCATTTTATATCTTGTCACAGGATGTCTTATTATATTTTTTTCAACACAATAGATATTTTCAATAGGTCTCCCAACAGATAACGATACATAAGATTTCCTAACTTTTCTGGTCTTAAACAAACTTTTCAACACAGGTATTGCTTCTTTCTTTTTTCCCACAATTAAAACACCCGAAGTATCTTTATCAAGCCTATGAACTATCCCCGGACGTAAATCACTGTTCTCATATTCAATATCCAGAGAATAAAGCAAACCGTTTACCAAAGTAACACATTCATCGCCTTCACCAGGATGAACTGATATTCCAGCAGGCTTCTCCACGACAGCATACCACCTGTTCTCATATAATATATTCAATTTCATATCCACAGGTTTTATCCTATCTGTACTTTCCGAAACAGCACATACCTTGATAAAATCATTTTTCGCAACTGATAATGATGCCTCAACTTTTGAATTGCCATTTACGCTGACAAACCCCTCTTTAATAAGCCTGGAACATTTGGAACGGCTTTCACCTGTAAGCTGAGCCAGGCATATGTCCAGACGTTTATAATCGGAATCCAGTATGTATTGCTTTTCTGTAAATTCACCCAAAACTAACTCCTTGCCAAATATACAGTTGACATATATTAAATAAATTGATATCAAAATCAACCACCTTGCTATGAATTCTTAAATATTCATGGCTAATAATCCAAAAGGAGGAAACATTTAATGCGATTGTATGAGACAGTATTTGTAGTGAACCCTGAATTACCGTTAAAGGATGCTCAGGATTTATCGGAAAAATTTCAGGACATTATCAAGAAAAATGCAGGTGAAATTGTAAACACAGAAACATGGGGCAAATTGCGCCTGGCCTATGATGTTCACGGACATAAAGAAGGCCTGTATTTTCTTATCCAGTTTAATGCTGACACAGAATTATTGCCTGAACTTGAAAGACGCTTCAAATACGATGACAACGTTATGAGGCATGCAATTGTTCATCTGGATGGCAAAAAGTTCAAACTCAGAAAAAAATCCGATGAAAAAGACAAAAAAGATGGATCCAGAAACCCCAGAAAACCTCAAACTTCTGGTTCCGATAGCGTGCAAAATGAAAGTGCATCAGCTAATCAGGAAGAAGGCAATATCCCTGAAAATGAGCAAACCAAAAATAATGAAACAACAACCGTTAGTGAAAATAACTAAAAGAGGAATGTATTATGGGTTTTTTAAATAAAGTAATATTACTCGGGAATGTTACAAGAAATCCTGAAGTAAGATACATCCCAGGCTCCGGAACCCCCGTAGCTAAATTCGGGCTTGCGGTTAACAGGCGTTACAAAAGTGGTAACGAGTATAAAGATGAGACTCTCTTTATAGATATTTCCGCGTTTGCCAGATTGGCCGAAATCACAGGGGAATATATCACCAAAGGTATGCCACTGCTCGTTGAGGGAAGGCTTACATTTCGGACATGGGAACAGGATGGTGTAAAAAGAAGTAAACATGAAATAGTTGCTGAAAACATACAAATGATTTCCAAAGCTTCGTCAGAGAGCGGAGGGCAGAAAAGCCAAAACAGTGGATTTACAGAAAATTCCGGTATAACAGAAAACCACTCTAACGACGGAGATATGGACGAAGATGATATTCCTTTTTAGGAATATCTCTTAACATTTTTTAAAATGCTAAAAATAAACACTTAATGGAGGATATAAATAATGGCTATGAGAAGAAGGTTTCAAAGAAAAAAAGTCTGTAAGTTTTGCGCCGACAAAATTGAAATTGACTATAAAGACACCAGACTGTTAAGGCAATACATTACTGAAAGGGGCAAAATAATGCCATCCAGATTAACTGGAACATGCTCAAGACATCAAAGGAAACTCGCTTCAGCCGTCAAAACTGCCAGAAATCTGGCAATGCTGCCATACACTCTTAACAGATAAATGCTGTAAAAAGGGATAGGCACCAACCTGTCCCTTTTTACACCTAAAAATATATCTATGATTTTACAAAATTTTTTCCCAATAATTAGTTTACTCCTGTTCACTACGAACCTTTTTTTTCCACAAGTCGGTTTTATTGTTACTTTTTTCATTCCATTACTTGTAATAACTTACCTCACAGGAAAAACAAGAAATAAAAAAAGTGATATATACAGCATTGTAGCTTTATTAATAGCTCTTTTTTATAAACCAATAGTAGGAGTATCTTTTATATTAATTGTATTGGCTCCTTCGTTTTTTTTATACTTTAACACTGTAAAAGAGAAAAAAATATATCCTGTAATAACTTCAGGTTTACCGGCTTTCCTGGTGACACTGGCTTCACTTTCATTAATCCCGGAATACAGAGAGTTATTACAAGAAGCTATTATTAACAATATAAACATGGTGGCAAATCAAATGTCACAAAATGACATACCTCTTGAGGACAAAGGTTACATAGCATATATATCTAATAACAAAGAAAGTATTGCTGAATTCATGGTAATGCTTCTTCCGTGCCTGAGTTATTCATATGTAGCGTTGCTTACCTATATCAGCAGAAGTTTTGCTTACAGAATAAAAAATATACCGGTGAAACTTTTCAAAGTACCGGATGTGCTTATCATTCCTTTTATAATTGGTGGTTTTTTTATTATAGGCTCATCACCCATATCAAAAATTATTGCATATAATACACTGATTATTTTCGGAAGCTTATTTTTTTTCCAAGGGCTGGATTTAGTCAACTTTTTTATGATAAAATTCAATGTTTTTGTTTTTTTGCGTCTTTTATTTTATATAGTAATATTTTCTGAACCATTTATGTTGATATTCGTGGCATTGTTTGGCCTTTTTGATAATTGGTTTCATTTTGACAAAATAACATTTAAAAAGGATAACAATTGACTAGTAAAACCAGAGCTGCCTTTATTTCTATAACAGTGGCTAGTTTTCTGGCCGTAATAAAACTAATTACGGGGCTATTAATAAATTCACTTGTAGTCATATCATCAGCTATAGACTCTATAATGGATATAGTTACATCAACAATTAATTACTATGCATTAAAAGCATCTGAGTCACCGCCCGACAAAGAGCATCCATTTGGGCACCATAAATTTGAATCAATGGCTTCATTTATTCAATCCATTATAATCATGCTTTCCGGAGCATATATTTTTTATGAAGCTTATAAGAAATTTACAGGAAGCGGAATAATTAAAAATATAAATAGTGGTTTATATATTATGGTTATCTCCATAATTATAACCATAGTGCTGACATTTTATCTTAACAGGGTAGCTAAAAAAGAAAACTCAACCGTACTAAAAGCTGATGCTTTGCATTATGAAATTGATATACTAACCAACTCAGGAATAATTATTACGCTGATTATAATAAAACTTACCGGCAATGAAATGATCGATCCTCTAATTTCAGTGGCAATCGCAGTATATATTTTTTACTCTGCAGCCAAACTAAACATTAAAGTAGTAAAAGAACTTGTGGATTCAGAAATCCCTGAAAGTGTAAAGACACATCTCATTGACATTTTAAATAAATATGAAGAGTATCATCTGGATTTTCACCGATTGAGAACACGCCAGGCGGGTTCCAAAAAATTTATTGACCTCCACCTGACATTGTGTAAAAAAATTACATTAGAAGATGCACACGCTATTGCTGATGCAATAGAAAGACAGGTAAAAAAGGAAATTAAGGACTCCGATATAACTATACATATTGAACCATGCACAGATAAAGATTGTCCGGGGATAGAAAATTGCAAAAAGAAGCCAAAAATTGAAAATAAATTATAAACAAAACTATATGGAGGAGAGAATGAGTGATTTTACACAAAATATGATAGCAGAGAGACTTGGCGGAAAACAATTTGGAAAAGATACTAAAATTTATAAGTTTGAAAAAATCAAACGGGCAAAAAAAGCTGCCATGGAAAAAAATCCTTCTGTCGAGCTGATTGATATGGGTGTGGGAGAACCTGACGATAAAGCCCCTGAAGCTATTATCAATGTATTGAAACAAGAAGTAGATAAAAGAGAAAACAGATTTTACTCGGATAACGGTATCCAGGAATTTAAAGACGTAGCTGCAAATTACATGAATAAACGTTTTGGTGTAAATATAGACCCACAAACCGAAATAAATCACAGCATCGGGTCAAAACCGGCTTTGGCAATGATCCCTTTCACATTAATAAACCCGGGGGAGATTTCTTTGATGACAGTTCCGGGTTATCCTGTGACGGGCAGTCTTACAAAATATCTCGGCGGTGATATTTATCCTTTACCTCTCACAAAAGAAAATAATTTTTTACCTGATTTAAACAATATCCCGGCAGAAGTAAAAGATAAAGCAAAAATTTTATATCTGAATTATCCTAACAACCCCACAGGAGCAATTGCAGACGAAGCATTTTTTGAAAATGTTGTTAAATTTGCCAAAGACAATAACATTGCAGTAGTTCATGATGCTGCTTACATTGAACTTACTTATGATAAAAAACAGCCATCTTTTCTTTCTGTTGATGGAGCAAAGGATGTGGGAATCGAAATTCATTCGTTATCAAAATCTTATAATATGACCGGATGGAGACTTGCATTTGTTTGTGGGAACGAAACACTGGTAAAAGCCTTTGCAACTGTTAAAGACAACTACGACTCGGGACAATTTATCCCAATACAAAAAGCTGGAGCTTATGCACTCAATCACCCTGAATTAATTGATATAACGAGGGAAAAATACAAAAGACGACTCTCAAAATTAGCATCTGTCCTTAAAAATATGGGATTTTATGTAAACGAACCCAAAGGGACTTTTTATCTTTATTTTGAAATACCAAAAGGCACAAAAGACGGAAGAACATTTGACAGTGCCGAAGAATTCTGCGATTTCATGATAAGAGAGAAATATATTTCATCTGTACCGTGGGATGATGCCGGCAATTTTCTGAGATTCAGTGCCACTTTTGAAGCAGACACAATTGAAGAGGAAAACCGTATAATAGATGAAATTCAAAAAAGATTAGCAAAAGAAAATTTTGTCTTTTAAATACCAACAGGCGCCGAAACTTTCGGCGTCTTTTGGTTCTGCAAAGCTTTAAAATATTCTTGCTGCCCCACTAACTTGTTGATAAAATTTTTATAAGGAGAGCTGATGAAAATTATTTACATGGGTACCCCCCATATCGCTGTAAAACCTCTCGAAAAGCTGTTTAATCATCCTGATATCGATATTCCGCTGGTAATTTGCCAACCTGATAAACCTAAAGGCAGAGGTAAAAAAATGTCGCAGCCGCCGGTAAAAGAATTTGCCATTGATAATAATATAAAAGTATACCAGCCTGACACACTTAAAAATAATACACAAGCTGTAGAGATACTCAGAAAAATATCTCCGGATTTTTTTGTAGTAGTTGCCTATGGGAAAATTCTCCCGGTACAAATTCTTTCAATTCCGCGTTTTGCACCGATAAATATACATTTTTCTCTACTACCGAAATACAGGGGAGCAGCTCCAGTAAACTGGACAATTATTAATGGTGACAAGTACACTGGGGTATCAACAATGATAATGAGTGAAGGCTTGGATAAAGGTGACATATTATTACAGAAATCCACAGATATTGACAAAAAAACCAGTATCGAGCTTTCAGAGGAACTCTCCGAAATGGGAGCTGACCTGATATGTCAAACTATAACAAATTTCCAGCATATTAAGCCCCGGAAACAGGATGAATCCAAAAGCAGCTACGCTCCCATTATAAAGAAACAGGACGGATTAATAGACTGGGACAATGATGCCTGCTATATAGAAAGGCAAATCAGGGGATTTCAACCATGGCCATCAGCCTACACATTTTTGAACGGGAAACTGATGAAAATTTTTAAAGCTGAAGTTATTGACAACAACAGAGAATATGCTAATGGAGAAATAGTATCCGTGGATAAAAAATCCTTTATCGTAAAATGCGGAAATAATTCATTACAAATTCTCGAACTTCAGATGGAAGGAAAAAAACGCACATCTGCAGAAAGTTTTTTGGCAGGCTCAAAATTGGAAACAGGGACTAAACTTGGATAACAAACTTAAACCCGAGAAAAAAAGACTTTTTATTGTATTACTATCATTTGTTGGGTCCACACTTGTCCTTTTTACAGGTCTTTTTTGGTACATTTCATATAAAGGGCTCGATTCCATATCAAAGTTTGCAGGCAATATTTTTACATTAATGATACTTGCTTTTGGTATTTTTCTTCTTTTTGCTGTGGTTTTACTTGTTTTTACCATGATCTCCGGGAAGCAATCCAAAATTGCAGCAAAACTAAGAGGTCCGCTGAATAAACTGTTACTACCGCTGGTTATTAAAACAGCATCTTTGCTAAAAATGGATAAGGATAAAATTATAAGATCATATATTGCAATAAATAATGAGCTTGTAATGGAATATTTGAATAACAAAACACTTGATAATCTTCTTGTTCTGCTTCCCCATTGCATTCAGCTGGAAGACTGTGAACTAAAAATCACAAAAAATATCTTAATATGCAAGAAATGCGGCAAATGTGACATAGGAAGCCTTGCAAAAATTGCAGAAGAATATAATTTAACAATGAATGTAGCCACCGGAGGGACAATTGCCCGGCGTATTATAAAGGAAAATCGGCCGGATGCGATTTTAGCAGTAGCTTGTGAACGGTATTTACTGAGCGGTATACTTGACACATACCCTTTACCTGTATTGGGTGTTTTTAACTCAAGGCCTAACGGCCCGTGTATAAACACGATAGTGGATGTAAATCTGGTGGAGGAAATAATAAAAAATATATACACTACTCGCTTAGCAAAAAGCGGGTAAAGGAGGAACAATGAACACTAACTCCCTGAAAACAGTATTTTTTATGGTGCTGTTAATGGTTATTTTTGTTGGACTGGGAGGAATGCTTGCCGGAAGAGTAGGAATGATTATAGCCTTTATCATTGCAATGGGATTAAATTTTTTTACCTACTGGTTCAGCGACAAGATGGTTCTGAAAATGTACAAAGCTAAACCTGTAACTGAAAATGAGGCCCCCGGTCTGTACGGGATAGTACGCAGGTTAACCAGCAAAGCTGAACTGCCCATGCCTAAAGTTTATATTATTAACAATTCAGCCCCTAATGCTTTTGCAACAGGCAGAAATCCTAATCATGCAGCAGTAGCTGTAACAAGCGGATTAATGGATTTACTCAACAATGATGAGCTTGAAGGCGTACTGGCACACGAACTTGCCCATATACACGGAAGAGATATTTTGATAGGAACAGTTGCTGCTACTGTCGCCGGCGCTATTATGATGCTTGCAGATTGGGCACAGTGGGCTTTGATTTTTGGAGGTGGCGACGACAATGACAACCCGCTGGGAATAGTCGGAGTAATTCTTGCTATGATAATAGCCCCAATTGCTGCAATGCTTGTGCAAATGGCAATTTCCAGATCAAGGGAATATCTGGCTGATCAAAAGGGAGCAAGCTTATGCGGAAACCCCCATGCCCTGGCCAGTGCGTTAAGCAAGATCTCAGCAGGAGTACAGAGAACTCCTATGAAGGCAAATGCTGCTACCACTCACATGCTTATTATGAACCCTCTCAGAGGGAAAAAAAATTGGGCAAATCTTTTCTCAACACACCCACCTGTGGAAGAAAGAATAAAACGTCTCGAAAATATGGCTTATGCCAGATAAATACAGAAGGAGGTTGGTCAACCTCCTTCTTTCTTTTTACAAAAAATCCGCAAATCACGGCGGGATAAATATCGAAGAAGATTTCTTTGACGACAGCAAATACCAAAAGTTTTACAGGAAAATCTATTTTGAAATTTTCAGACATCTTGGTTTTATCGAATCATGCATCAACCAATACCTATCTAAAAAAATAAATGACAATAAAGTAAAAGCATTGATGGTATCAGGGGCCGCACAGATACTGTACATGGACGATATACCCGATTATGCCGCAATAAACGAAACCGTCAATCTGACTCCGAGTAACAAAAAAAAATTCATTAACGCCGTCTTAAGAAACATATCAAAGGACAAAGAACGTATCTTAGCAGAATACAGCATAAATAAAGATTTCCCGAAATGGTTTGTAACTAACTGGTATAAACGTTTAGGTAGCAACTCTGAATTAAACGAATTTTTAAAAAGTCTTAATAAAACTCCAGATTTTTTTTCAGTGGACTTGAAAACTTTAACTCTTGTTGACTACAAAAATGAAATCTCGGATAACACATATACAATGGATTCGGCTTCTTTTTACATTCCACTTCTAACAGAAAATCTAAGGCCGTTAAAAATACTTGATGCATGTGCGGCCCCTGGCGGAAAAACATTAATTTTATCGCTATTACACCCTTACGCGGAGATTACTGCAGTAGAAAAAAATTCTCAAAGGCTGAACATACTGAAGAAAAATATGAGCTTCTATAATGTTAAAAACGTAAAAATAATCAACTCTGATCTTTTAACATTTATAAATAACAGCAGTGAAACTTTTGACTTAATCTTGCTTGATGCTCCCTGTACTGCACTTGGAACCATAAGAAAACACCCGGAAGTCAGATGGCTCAGAACCCCTGAAAACATAAAATCAATGGCGAAATACCAAAACCTTCTTCTGAATTGTATTCCAAAAGTTTTAGCAAGAAATGGTTTTTTACTATACAGCGTCTGTTCTCTGGAACCGGAAGAAGGCATAGAACAAATTGAAAAATTTTTTAAAACACATGATAATTTTATGCCAATCCCTGCACAAACTAAGCGTATCGAAAAAACGTTTTTCTATAACAATTTTTTTTACAGTCTTCCGCATAAAACCAATACAGATGGCTTCTTTGCATCTTTATCGGGGGAAAAATAATTTTTCACATTTTGCACTTGCATTTATTGGAAGTCTTTGCTCGCCCAGTTAGATGGATTTAACAGGGGGCGGAGCAAAGCTGAAAGCTCTCTTTTGGAAACAACGTCAGAGATTTCTCCGCTCCACCGAGCACTATATGGTAGTGCTCGATTCCGGTCGAAAGAATGCCTACGGCTAACAGCAGTCTGAAAGACTGGTAAATATGTGTAACATCCTAATATATTCGCACAATGCAAATGCTATACATAGCGAATTGCGAAATGTGACTACTTTTTTTGAAAAGTTTTATTGAAAAGTCAGAACACTACGCTATAATCTGATATATAGTTAATAAATACTTTATTATATGGGATAATTATTATGATTTTATTTTATAATTTCAGAGGTATTGCATACCTTAAACTGAAATTTAATAACGACAACGGGCTTTTAAATGAAGTTGCTTTCTCTGATTTTTCTGAATTAAAACCTAGTCCCGGAAAATTAACATTTACTCAGCATGAAATAATAACTTTTCTTGATTCATATGAAAAAAACCCTCATCTTAGTTTTTCGCTGCTGGATTTTGACAACAAATCTGAATTCTCCATATCTGTCTATAAAACATTGGCAACTATTCCTTTCGGTAGTGCTATCACATATTCCCAGCTCTCTTATAAAATTGGAAGACCAAAAGCCTACAGAGCTATTGGAAATATAATGGGCAAAAACCCTTTTCCAATTATAATCCCATGTCACCGCGTCGTGGGAAAACACAATTTGGGAGGTTACACTTCAGGTATAGAAATTAAAAAGACGTTGTTAGAATATGAATCTTCTTATCCTAAATAAAAAAACTTCTCCCAATATCAAAGGAATAACTACCGACTCTATTCGTGTCTGTAGACGGCTTGGGCTGTAGCTTAAAGTTTCTTCTGAGAAATATATACAATTAATTACATTAAAGAAATACTCTGGTTGAGAAAAATGAACGGCGACAAAACAACAGCAATTGACATTATTACTTTTTGTTCACATAATAATATAAGAGTCAGAGGAGGTGAAATCAGATGAGTGAAAATGTATCCAATGAGGCGCATGATTGGTTTGGATGGATATGCAGCGAATGCGGACATCAGAACCCGGTAAGCCAGACCATATGTGAGAAATGCCAGAAAGTTACAAAACCCCAAAGCGGAAAAACGGAAGAATGGTCAGACAAAAGCGAAGAAGACACCAATAACCCCAACGATGATGTACAGATAAATAAATAATTTATTTGTTTTTATTGGATTGCCTGCCCGCCAGCAACCGGGCATAAAAATCCTGCATTTTAGCTGCAATTTCCTCAATCGAATAATGCGAAGCAAAATTTTGAGCATTTTCAGAAAGTCTCATGTATAGCTGTTCATCGTTGAATATTTTCTCCATTTTTTCCAGCCAAACCCTTGGATCTTCTTTAGTTTTATAACCGTTAAACTCATTCTGGACAACATCATCGATACCGCTTGACCTGACTGTGAGAACTGGTAATCCAGCCGACATGGCTTCCAGAATAACCATTCCCTGGGTTTCCGATTTCGATGCAAAAACAAAAAGATCGGCAGCCGAATAATAATACCCCATATCATCAGGCTCCACTGCTCCGGTTAAATAAACCGTTTTTCTAAGATTAAGATCATCAATTTTCTTTTCCAGTACATCTCTGTACGGGCCTTCCCCAAGCATTATAAGCTTAAAATCAAAACCTGCTCTTTCTTTTACAAAAGCGATAGTATCCAGCATAAAATCAAGATTTTTCTCTCTGCCCAGCCTTGAAACCGTGACAAGCAGATATTCGTCATCCGATACATATTGAGACCTGATTTTCTCATTTTCAGATTTGTCTGTAGCTTTTAATTTTTTAAAATCAATACCGGTGGGCAAAACAGTGATATGTGTTTTTACACCGACAGCGCGGAGGTACTCTTCAGCGGAATAGGTGGGCACAACTACACCGTCACATCTGTTTGCAAATCTTCTTACCATATAATGGGAAATAAGATTTCTAAACAACACACCGGGCAGCGGCACATAATGAGCATACAGCTCCAGACGCGTATGATATGTATAAACAAGGGGAATATCCAGTTTTTTTGCCATATAATATCCTTTGCGCCCCATCCAAAAAGGATGGTGCACATGAATAATATCGGGGTTAAAAATTTTCAGTCTTTTATATATTTTGCCCGAAAAGATATTGGCAACGGGAAAATCCCTGAATTTACTGTAATGAAAAAGTGATTTTATTCTGTATACATCAGCCGTTTCATCCTTTTTCTCCTCTCCGTAATCCGGAGCAAAGATAAGAACCTTGTTTCCCAGTTTTTTAAGTCCGGTTTTTAACCTATAAATGGAAATGGGAACACCGCCGATAAATGGAAGATAATTATTGGTAAACATTGCCACATTTATCTTCTTTCCGGCGAACAGCTCAGGATCCATATCGAAATCCTTATAATAATTCTTTTCCACAAAAACAGCGTCATAAAGCTTAACAGCAATAAGCAAAAACAAACACAATATAAGCAGAAAATTCAAAAATCCCACATAAAACAACGAGTGAACAAACAACCACAAATTTTCCAGACGTTCGAGAAAGTTGCTTCTGGGATCACCCACCTTTATCACTTCATATGAAACAGTTTCACCGGAAACATTAACCTTAAGAAAATGGTAGAAACTCCTATCATCATCAAATAAAAATCCTCCGCCGCCGCCTGTGACAAGATAAGTAACACCGTCAATTTTTTTTCTGTGATAGATATTAAAATTATCTGCAAATACAGCATCTACATTAAAGCGTGAAAAGGTATTCTGGTAAAATTTGCGGCGGGCTTCTTCAGAGATATAATCAGACTCATCGCCGAATATACCGGAAACATCTATTTCCAAAGGAGCTTTGCACATAAAAACAAAAACCTTTTCGTCTTCAAGGCCTGTAAGTTTATCCAAAAGCCATTTTTTCTGCCAAATAAAAGATGTTTTCTCCGTAGTATCCAGAAAAATAAAGTGAGAACTGCCTATATTAAAACTGAAATAGTAAGGGCCGAAATACTCATAGAATTTAAAACTCCCGAAATCGCTGTACTCATTAACACCGAAAGTGAGAACATATGGAATATCAAGCATCTCCAATCCGTTGTAAATGGATCTGTACTTATCTTCTCCACCGTCACTTACAGCATTACCGACAGAAATCATGAAAGATGCTTCAGAATTATTTATCTTAGGGACAATCTTCTTTTCAAAGACACCTATGGAATTGTGGATATTGCCGATCACAGCAAAACTGAATGACTCTTTACCACCCAGCCTTCCTGTAATATCTGAAATATTTTTTACATTAAGTGCTTCAAAATTGGTTTTAAAAAAATAGAGATAGCCTTTATACCCGATAAGCATGGCAATTATGAGCAGGTCTATATGAAAAAATATCTTAAGCTTACCTTTTTTCCCTTTCATCTTTTTTTACCTTTGCGAAAAAGATCCCAATATAAAACAATCATTCCGATAAAAACGCCTATATAGATTGTAAAGAATCTCCAGCTCAGAGTAACAAGTGTGATATCGTTTTGGGACACAAATTTTGAAAAAAGAACGCTGTAAGCACCTTCTGCAACACCGGAAGCACCAGGCGTGGGAGCAAAATACATCAGGAATGTGATCACCACCTGCAGCCCCACAATATCAAAATAACCAACGGCGTAACTTAACTGCCATAAAATTATAGCAGAAAAACTGAACAAAGACATCAAAAACATAAAAGTAAAAAATATAGAGGATGCCACAAATTTGATATCACCTTTTAAAAACCATGCAAGACTTTTGGAAAATAAAATAATCTGTTTTATCGATTTGAATTTGTACCTGCGAAAACGACGGTGGGAGATAAAGTGCATTTTCCGTAAAAGCCTGAGGAAAATATACACTATGCAGCAAATATATCTCTTTTTAAAAACCACTACATAAAATGCCAGAAAATACAGAGCCAGAATTATAAAAATATATGTGTAAATGTTATCAGTCAAAAAAGAGGCGAATTGCCCTGACTTTGCAAAAATAATTATAAGAGGTGCAGAAATAAACAAAAATATAACGGCCAAAAATGTACGTATAAGCGTCGCCGCAGAAGCTTTGCCCATAGGGACACCGTTTTTAGTAAGATAAAATATCTGAACAAACCCTCCGCCGGTTGCCAGAGGAGTTACATTGGAGATAAAAATATTTATAAATACCAATTTAAAGATATCTTTAAACAGTACTTTTTCGTTTATACTTCTCAGTACAAAATACAGTCTCAAGCCGTCAAAAAGAAAATATAAAAACAGCAGAATCACAATATATGTCAGAAAATCAAATGAAATAAGCTGTTTATCAAATGCAAAACTGTTACCGCCGATTTTCTTATATACAAAGTAGATACTTAAAAAAGAAAGTCCCAGGAATAAAAGCAGAAACAGATAAAATTTTGCAAATCGGGTGGGTAAAGTCAGTAAACTTAAAATTCTCTCTCTATATTTCACCATTCCCCCTTAAAGTTGCAGTATTATACTTAAGAAAAAAGTTTTTTAAATATTTTTTATTAATTATTTGACATTTAAACTGCAGAGTCTAATATTTAGGCTAAAGTTTGCTGAATTTTTTGCAGAAACGCAGAAATTATAATATAAAGGGAGATCCCCGGCTTTGTTCACCCTGTTAAATATCAGCTTTGCTGATAGACCGAAAGCCATTTAACAGGGAAAGGGATGACATAAATTATTGTCATTTCGATGAACCACCCGTAGGTGGTGAAGAGAAATCTCTGACGTTGTTTGGAAAAAGAGACCTCTCGACTTCGCTCGAGGTGACAAAAAAATGTCATTTCGACCGGAAGCGAGCACATAAGCATTTATGTGCTCGGTGGAGGAAGCGAGCACATAAGCATTTATGTGCTCGGTGGAGCGGAGAAATCTCTGACGTTGTTTGGAAAAAGAGACCTCTCGACTTCGCTCGAGGTGACAAAAAAATGTCATTTCGACCGGAACGGAGTGTAGTGGAGAAATCTCTGATGTTATTTGACAATGGGATTCCTCGGCTGCGCTTGAGGTGACAAAAACTGTGTAGCATCCGCCTGTGGCGAATATATAGATTTACCAGTCTAAAAGACTGGTGTTAGCCATCGGCATCATTACAAAACCTGAATCATTAACATAAAAATGGAGGATAAATGTTTCAAAACAAGCTGCAGATAGCAGACAGAACTTTCCGGAGCAGATTGATGATAGGTACCGGAAAATTTCCTTCCAATACAATCATGAAGGATGCATTGAAGGCAAGCGGCGCTGAAATTATAACGGTGGCATTAAGACGCGTTGATATTCAGAATCCGGAAGATAATATATTATCGCATATAGATACCAATAAATACCTTCTGCTGCCCAATACCTCCGGAGCCAGAGACGCCGAAGAAGCTGTAAGATTGAGCAGGCTGGCAAGAGCAGCCGGTTGTGAACCCTGGGTCAAGCTGGAAGTAACACCTGATCCCAATTATCTGCTCCCCGATCCAGTGGAAACATACAAAGCTGCCGAAATTCTGGTAAAAGAGGGATTCAACGTTCTGCCGTATATTAATGCCGATCCGGTACTGGCAAAACGTCTCGAAGATATCGGAACGGTAACCGTTATGCCTCTCGGGGCACCAATAGGCAGTAATAAAGGCTTAAAAACAGTGGAAAATATTAAAATTATTATAGAGCAGTCACAAATACCTGTGGTTGTCGATGCAGGTATAGGAAAAATCAGCCATGCCTGTGAGGCTTTTGAACTTGGCGCAGACGCCGTACTGGTGAACACAGCTATTGCCACCGCAGAAGATCCGGTGAAAATGGCAAAAGCTTTTGGCTCAGCCGTTGAAGCAGTGTGTACGGCAATAAGTGCGGGTCAACCCGCCGAACAGAACAAAGCTGCCGCATCAAGTCCGCTTACAGGTTTTTTAAGAGATTAAAAAGGAGAGAAAATATTGAGTTATTACGACATTTTGCAGGAAAAATATCCGTGGGATCAAATTAAAGATTTTATCCATTCCAGAGAGAGCAAACATGTGATAAATGCCCTGTCAAAAAGTAATAAATCCCCTGAAGATTTTGCCACGATGCTGAGCCCTGCGGCTGAAAATTTTCTTGAAGAGATGGCAGAGACCGCAAGTAAAATAACCAGACAGCGTTTCGGTAAAACAATCAAACTTTACGCCCCTATTTATCTTTCAAACGAATGCACCAATTCATGTGTTTACTGCGGTTTCAACAGAAAAAATGATATCGAGCGTAAAACACTGAGTTTTGATGAAATCGAAAAGGATGCCTCTATCATATCTTCTCAGGGGATACAGCATATCCTTCTGGTTTCCGGGGAATCCCCGAAGATTGTGAATATGGAATATTTAAAAGAAGCCGTTCGGATATGCAAAAAATACTTTTCATCCATCTCCATTGAAATATATCCTTTGTCCGAAACAAATTATCATGAACTTTATAAAGAAGGCGTAGACGGACTAACGATTTATCAGGAAACGTATAATGAAAAAACCTATTCACAGGTACATCCAGCGGGCAAAAAACGCGATTATTTGTGGAGGCTAAAGTCACCGGAAAGAGGAGCTCAGGCCGGCATCAGAACTGTCGGGATAGGTGCTCTGATGGGACTGGAGGATTTCAGAACAGAAGAATTCTTCGTGGGAATGCACGCAGATTATCTGATAAAGAATTACTGGAAAACACATTTTACAATATCATTTCCCAGAATCAGAAAAGCCGCAGGTAATTTCACTCCACACCAGATTATCAGCGATAAAAATCTGGTTCAGTGCCTGCTTGCTTTGAGAATTTTTAAAAACGACGCAGGGCTGGTCATTTCCACAAGGGAGTCTGCAGAATTCAGGGATAATATTTTGCCGCTCGGCGTAACACAGATGAGCGCCGGTTCCAAAACGGAGCCCGGAGGCTACCAAAATAATAAGCACACGGGCGAACAGTTTGAAGTGGAAGATAAAAGATCAGTGGCCGAGTTTGTGAAATCATTAAGAGAAAAAGGTTTTGATCCCGTAAACAAAGACTGGGACAGGGCTTTTCTGAACACAGTATGATGAATACTTATACATTGGATATAATCGATACAGCTTATGAAGGCTACGGTGTCGGCAGAATATCAGGAAAAGCGGTATTTGTTCCCTTTACCGTTCAGGGTGATAATGTCACCATAAAAATTATTGAGGAGAAAAAGAAATACTCCTTCGGCAGACTGCTGGAAATTAACAAGTATTCCCACCATCGGGGTGAAAAATACTGCCGGTATATAGGAGAGTGCGGAGGGTGCCTGTTCGGACATATAAAACATGCATCACAGATAAAGATAAAAGAGCAGATTATCAGGAATATTTTTAGAAATTTTGAAAATTTTAATATAGACAGTGTTCTCTCAAAAGAACCTTTGAACTATAGATTCAGAGTAAATATGAAAGTGAAAAACGGAGAAATCGGTTTTCTCAGACATAAAAGCCATGAAATAATTCCTGTGGAAGAATGCCCTGTAATGAAAACTTCCCTAATTAATAAAATCAACACATTAAAAAGATATACCGATAAAAGCGAACAGGGGAACATATATGTAATTGAAAATGAGGAGAACAAAGCACTCCTGAAAACGGATTGTAATTTCAATGACACCAACAGGGAAAAGTTATTGAATATATTTGACGGGATTTCAACACCGTCCGGAATAGAAGGCACAGAAAACATTCCTGTAAAAAGCGCATTCGGAACATTTTATACGGGATTTGACGGCTTTTCACAATCCAACAGATTTTTTCTGAATGATTTTCAAAAAACAGTTGCCGATATGATTCCTGTAGGTAGTCGTTTATTGGAATTATATGCTGGGTCAGGGTTTTTAACACTGGCTGCAGCTGAAAAAGCAAAACAAATCAACGCTTATGAAATATCCGGGGAGTCCGTAAAACTGGCAAAAAATGCCAATATTCCCAACGCACGTTTTCATAGGGAAGATGTGGACAGAAATATTTTCAGAATTTCAGTTCCTTTTGACACAATTCTCGCTAATCCGGGCAGAAAAGGTATGGGAAAAAACGTAACGGAATTTATAAAACGAAAAAAGCCGGATAACTTTATTTATGTATCCTGCAATCCGATGACAATGTCCCGTGATATCCACAGAATCGGTGAGTATTACAATATAGATAAATTCTTCATTCTGGATATGTTTCCGGGAACCTACCATATAGAATGCATAGCAAAAATGTGTAAAAAATATCAATAACTACCCTCACCAATCACATCAAAATCCTCAATCACTTTTAAAACTCGAAATTTAAAAGTCTTGATTTTTAGGCGGCATTTCATTAGACTTACTCGGTTATGGGAAAAATTATAGCAATTGCAAA
>JAALLQ010000046.1_pt1 | contig 43846 bp, 42 predicted proteins | sample 7245921 | NCBI WGS metagenome assembly JAALLQ01 (sample SAMN13049200, study PRJNA578106) | oil field metagenome | isolation source: filtered produced water from oil reservoir B7 | place: USA:offshore Texas | collected 2016 | reverse complement strand
GAAACTCTTTTATTTGAATGGTCGTCAAATATGGGAATATTGAATAATGCTAGGTCTTCCCTGTTTATCGACTTCCCGCAGAACGAAGTGATACCAATTTTTTGATACGCTGCAAGGTCCAACGTTTCTGGGGGAGTTCTGGGGGTACATGCAGATATAAAAAAAGCGGTAGTTATTGTAAGAAAGGCATTTAGTGACTTTTTGACCATTTTGAACTCAATAGGATTAAAGGGTATAGGAATGTTCAGTTATCTAGGCTGTATATCGTATATCCAATTCTTGGAGGATTGAAATCTTATTAGGATAAGCAGCTATCAGCTGTGCTGGAGTATTATGGGCGCACGTTTAACACGTTGGGGGGAAGGGCAGTGCAAAATACTGATTGGTTACAAGTGTTGCTTGATGCGGTTAACCACGTAAAAGACCGTTTACCACTGGCGATGACCGCCGATGGCTGCCGCGAGGCATGGCTGCAGGCAGAAATTATGATGTATGCAGAGGGTAATGCCGACTACAGCATTTGGACCAATACGGAGCCTGTCATTTGGGCCAAAGGCGGGAAGCCGGGTGGACAGAAGTATGACCTAGCCAGCTATGAAGATGATGGTGCCGTGGCAATGGTTGGCGAAGTGAAAATTATCGGTTGGAACTTCCAGCACAAATGCATTTTTGGTCGAAAAAGCCATTTGCTGCGAGAGCTGATGCAAGAGAAAGCTGATACCAAATGCTTCACAGCCGATCAGGTGGATGATGGTGAGCGAGCCGGGTGGTCACTGATTGAGGATGCGGCCCGTCTGATGCGGCATCCGTGTAAGAACAAGTGTCTATTGCTGGTGATACTTGATCCTAAAGACACCTCAAAACTCACGGCGAAACAGCGAGCTTTTCACGAAGCACTGCATCGAATTCAGTTCGAGAATCTTGACCACAAAACTGAAAAGTTCGGCGACATTACGGTCAAGGTTTGGATGCTGCCGAAAGCAAACTCCGACCTGTAGGAATGGTCAGTCGTGGGCAGGTTGGATCTGCTATCGTTATGTCAGGATTCAGGTTTTTGTATGATGACAAAGATGTTTTTGCCAAACCAGCGTTGGAAAATTACATCGCAAATACGACTGATTGGGAAGATCAATCGATCATAAATGATTAGGGACTTTTCATTGATGCCACCATCATTGTTTCCCCACCATTTGTAAGCTAAGGAAGCAAAGAAGCCGAGGCTATCTGCATAGGCAGAGTGTTCAACTTTAAAGCCAGCTTGTTCCATCAGGGAAACCAGATCGCCTCGTTCATAGCGACGGAAATGGCAAACCTTTTTGTCCATTGCCGAGAATAGAATTTGCATGGCGGGCACATAGATCAAACCACGTCCCCCAGGTTTAAGGCAGCGGTACAATTCGGCAATAGCACAGGCATCATCTTCGATATGCTCAAGAACGTTGAGTGAGTAAAGTGCTTCAACGCTATTGGCTGGGACACTCTTAATGTCCTGAAATACGATGAACCCCTCCTGCAGGAGATTAGAGGCAAGGTTTCTATCTGGTTCCACGCAGAGTATGGAGGGGGACGCTTCTTTTACCAGATGAGCATAGGTTCCTGCTCCTGCTCCGAAATCTAAAATAGAACCGGAGGGAGGGCAAACACGTCGGATTAGGCCCAAAAGAAAGGCATTGTAGTTCCGGGCAAGTTTCATGGTTTCAAGGTTATCGGCCCCTGTGTAATCCTGACCGGAGTTAGCATCTGACATGTATGACCTCTGAAGGTTGCTCATTTTGTTATGCCTTTGGGGCAAATATACTGTGTTTGGATACCGTGAACGTAAATACAAGTGAAACGGCAGCCCCGATGGCTAGAGCCAAGATAGGATAGTGTTCAAAAATTGCAGCAACAAGGACTAGACTGGCAAATACACCAAAGTTCAGAGCGGCGCCAATGGCTTGTACTGACAGGTATAGCCAATATCGTTTGTGAGAAATCGCCTTAGCCGTTTCAGAAAATGTCCAATTGCGGTTCAGCATCCACGTTACGGTAACAGCAGTTGGAAAACCGATTGTTCGTGCCAATAGAGGGTCCATCTGAAACAGGCTGTTCAGAATCAGCAACAGTCCACCATCGACGCAAAAGCCAATGCCGCCAACAACCATGAATTTGAATAGGTGGGATCGTAATATTTGTGAGAGATCAGTCACCGGAGACGTTTCCCGTTGAGCCCAAAGAAATTGCCGGCCCAAGGGCAAGGTAAGCGAGCCGTTTGGTGTTGCGTAAGCTAAACGAAATACTATCCAAAATGAGACCTGAGACTAAGGTGATGGCAGACAGAACCATAAGCCCGGCAGCGGCGACCGTTGTAGGGATTCGGTCAACCAAGCCCGTTTCCATATATGAGGCAACGACAGGAAGGCCAATGCCAAGAGAAAGAATAGCCAACAGAAGCGCAATTGTGGAAAACATATACATCGGGCGCATGTGTTTCATCAGCTTCAGCATGGTCAGCAAAATGCGAAAACCATCGCGATACGTCCGAAGTTTACTTTCGCTGCCCTCTTCGCGATCAAAATAACGGGTTTCAACTTCCTGTGTTGGGCTGCCCATCTGGATGGCGTGAACGCTAAGTTCAGTTTCAATTTCAAAGCCAGCTGACAGGGCGGGAAAGCTTTTAACAAATCTTCTGGAAAATACTCGGTAACCCGAAAAAATATCTGTGAAGCGGTCCCCGAACATATAGCGCAGCAGCATGTTGAAGGATTTATTGCCAATACGATGCCCTGAGCGATATGCCTCCTTGCTGTCCGTTTCCCGTGTTCCAACAACCATATCCAGATTGTTGCTGACCAGTAAGTTGATCAGTTCCGGTGCGCGTGATGCATCATAGGTTCCGTCTCCGTCTGCCATGATGAAAACATCTGCTTCAACGTCGGAAAAGGCTCGCCGAACAGCATTTCCTTTACCTTTGAGCTTTTCAACGATCACATAGGCGCCAGCATTTCGAGCACAATCCCCGGTGTTGTCCGTTGAATTGTTGTCAATAACGTAAATAGTCGCGTCAGGAAGGTGACTTTGGAAATCTTTTACGACACCCTGAATAACGTCAGCTTCGTTATAGCAAGGCAGAATAACAGCAACGGATATAGGCATCTGGGTCTAGTCTCTCTCTATACATAGGCCAAATGGAGAAGTTAATCTTTGACGCGGGGCGAACGTTATTGGAGCAATATTGTCAGGGGGACACATTATGAATGGCATAAGTTTAATGAAGTCCTATTGTCCAAGTGGAATTGATTGTTTCTGCCACTAAGTTAAATATTTTTTGGTAGTGCTATTGCCATCAGGCCGTGAAGCCTCGTTGGAAGGAGGGGCACAGTTCGTGCCGCTACCCAAGAAAGAACCTGTGCGATGGTGATTGTATACAAGATTACCAGAGGGAGGTTGTATCGGGGGATACTGACGGAGGCCATGCCATTGGCTCCGACGACCACTGCGATGGGCAAAAGCATTAGTAGGCAGATTGACAACCTTTGTTTCGGCATAATTAACAAGGCCGGAATGGAAAGGCATACAGAAACAAACCCGACCATATCGCCGACAAAGATGCCGCGCCATGACAGCAGCAGACCGACGGCGGTAGTCTTGATAACATCATTGAAAAAATAGTTCTGTAAAAGCCAGGCAGAGGCGTCGCCCTGTGGCGTAGCTTCCAGAGCTTGATAATAAAGGATATCCCGACCATGGACGTAATAGCTTTCCGGTGACCATCCCAATTTAGCGATGGCTGTTTTTCCAAACAGGTCAGCAGATAAATTGTCACCGAAATCCGGCAGATAGTAGAGCCAACCAATGGCCCATTCCAGCCAGGACATGTCATTGAATGCGAGGCGATGTGCCAAGGCTTGTCCCAGATAAGTCGGGTTTGCCAAACGCCAGACATCCATTGTTATCCCATTACGAATGATAAAGGGCATGAAAATCAGTGTGGCGCATCCAATGAATATAAAACCGTTAATGGAGGCATCTTTTGGTGTGAGCCAACGTTGCCATTGGGCGAAAATCAAAACAGGTATCACGAATGGCAGTATGACAAACCATACAGGTTTTATAATGATCAACAGCCCAAGGGTTAACCCAAGAAATATCCACGCGGATCGTCTGGCATGGTTACGGTAGATATTAGCCAGAGACACAAAGAAAAGGCCGGAAGCCATTAAATAAGCCGGTTCCGTTAGCACTGACGTTGCATATTCACTGACCGGGCTAAAACAGAAGCTGAGAGCGACAAGAAGCCACGCTCGAAGATGGCACCCAAAAACCAGAAGGCCAATGCCCAGTATAGAGAAATGGAAAATCGCAGTCTCAATTGTATATACAGCTTTCAAAGCCATTGGTGAGGTATTGCAGAACTGAAGATTTGTTGGATTTTTTGCATAGCATTGCAATGCTTCATAGGTTTCGGGCGAAAACATTGCAGTCAGGCCGAGTTCTAAAGCAATGAAGGGTCCGGCATCACCGTAGGCAGGTGTGGGCCATGATTCACCCTTGTCGGGATCTGCTTGCTTCAGGCCATGATCCGCTACATTCAGTCCCATTGCGATATAGCGATGGCTGTCAGGTTGAACGTCAATTGGCCGAAAGAAAGCCCGTCCACCAAGGAATGAAATCAGTACGATAGAAAGTAGAAAATGAATAAAGCCTATCTTTCTGAACATTATCAGCCCTATTTAATAACTTAAATTTCGGGCGTGATCTTTCCACACAAAGGAAAGTATATCAACTAAGAATAGTGAAATGTTATCGCAGGTGGCAATTTAGTCATCTATTGGGGCCGAATGCGAACATACATTACAATCCGGGTCGTGGGAGATGCGTACGGTTCGCATGTGGCCCTTCAGGCCGTCAAATATTCGTAAAGTGCCGACTATATCTGGCTCCAAGCCAAGGATCAGTTTGATCACGGTCAGGGCTTGCCAACTGCCGATGACGCCCGCCATTGCGCCAAGAATGCCGATATCGTCGCACCCGGATTCCCGTGGCGGAGGGGCTGGGTTGAAACAGCGATAGCACGGTCCGCCCTGCGCAGGGTCCAGAACCGCAACCATCCCGTCAAAGCCCTGCACAGCAGCGGAGACAAAGGGGATTTTGTGCCTGACACAGGCATCGCTGAGGGTAAAGCGGGCATTAAAGTTGTCACAGCAGTCAATTACCAGATCCACATCCTGAATGTGGGTGTGGACGTTCGAGGCCGTGATGCGGTCCTCAATCACCGTAACATTACAGTCAGGATTAAGCGCGGTTAGGCGTTTTCCGGCTTTGTCGGCTTTCGGTTGTCCAACCGATGGCGTGTCGTAAAGCACTTGCCGTTGCAGGTTGGACAGAGCCACGGTGTCGTCATCGGCGATGGTGATATGTCCGATGCCGGCAGCGGCTAAATACAGCAAAAGGGGAGAGCCGAGGCCTCCGGCTCCCACCACCAGTATTTTGGTATCCAGCAGCTTGGCCTGCCCGGTGCCGCCAACCTCCGGCAAAAGAATTTGCCGGGCATAGCGGGTGTTTTGGTCCGGGGTCAGGCTCATGATGCTGGTCCTTAATTTGGTTTATTGTAGGCCGTCAAACAGCGGGGTGGACAAATACCGCTCCGCAAAGGACGGAATGATCACCACAATGCGTTTTCCGGCGTTTTCCGGGCGTTGCCCGATTTCAATTGCTGCTGCAAGGGCCGCGCCGGAGGAAATGCCCACTGGCACGCCTTCGGTTTTTGCCGCTTGGCGGGATGTGGCAATGGCAGTTGCCGTTGCGACCTGAATGATTTCATCAATCACATCACGTTGCAGCACATCGGGGACAAAGCCCGCGCCAATTCCCTGAATGCCGTGGGGGCCGGGCGCGCCACCTGACAATACCGGGCTGTCTTCCGGTTCGACGGCGATGACTTTCAAATCCGGGTTACGGTCTTTCAGCGCCGTACCGACACCAGTAATGGTGCCGCCGGTGCCGACGCCGCCGACCAGAATGTCAACTTTGCCATCCGTATCGGCCCAGATTTCTTCCGCCGTAGTGTGGCGGTGGATCTCCGGGTTCGCCGGGTTGGCAAACTGTTGCAGGATAATGGCCTTCGGCAATTCGTTTTGCAGATCTTCGGCCTTTTCGATGGCGCCTTTCATGCCTTTTGCCGCAGGGGTCAGGATTAACTCTGCTCCCAACAGGGCCAGCATTTTGCGCCGCTCGATTGACATGCTCTCCGGCATGGTCAGAATCAGGCGGTAGCCTTTTGCCGCGCTGGCAAAGGCAAGGGCAATACCAGTATTGCCGGATGTCGGCTCAATGATTGTGGTGTCTTGATCAATCAAGCCGCGCTTTTCAGCATCTTCGATCATGGCGAGGCCAATCCGGTCTTTGACGGAGGCCAGCGGATTGAAGAATTCAAGCTTTGCGGTCAGGTCAGCCGTGACCGCATTGTCTGCGGCAAGGCGGCTGAGGCGCACCAGCGGTGTTGCACCAATGGTGTCAAGAACACCGTCATAAATGCGGTTACGGAAACCGGAGGTCGGAGTGGTGGACATGGGGGAAGGTCCTTTTTATCCAGATTAACAACAAGCAGGGGAAATGGCCTAAATTTCATAGACCAAGCGTTCTTGAGCAGAGCAGGGAACGTCTTGTTTTTGTGCGCGTGTGCACAATTCGTCGATTGATGTGGCGTCGAGCCGCTCCATCATGTCGTGATGCAGATCGGTCCACAGGGGTTGAATGACGCGCAAACCCATATCGGAGGTCGGCATGGCGTCATCGGGGAGTGTGTCATTGGCAAGAACGACACGGACAATATCACCGACGGAAATCCGTCGCCGTTCACGGGCCAGTCGATAGCCGCCCTTTGGTCCCCGTACGCCGATCAGGATGTCGTGCCGGACCAAGGCCTGCAACGTCTGTTCCAGATAGCGGCGCGGGATGCCTTGCCGTTGGGTGATCTCCCGACTTTGCACCGGGTGCCCCCCGGCATTGTAAGCAATGTCGAGAACGGCTTCGATGGCGAACAGGACTTTTTTCGACGGTGTCAGCATGCAGATGATTTCCTTATTTCCCACCGGTGGAGCCAAAACCACCTTCGCCGCGATCCGTGTTTGCCAAATCCGTAGTCTGGGACTGCCAGGCAATACGTGTGACCGGGGACAACACCATCTGAGCGATGCGTTCGCCGCGGGCGATGGTGAATGCCTCTGTGCCGAGGTTGATCAGAATCACACCGACTTCGCCGCGGTAATCGGAATCAATGGTGCCGGGGGTGTTCAAAACCGTTACGCCGTGTTTCAGGGCAAGGCCGGAGCGCGGGCGGACTTGCGCCTCATGTCCGTAAGGGACGGCAATCTTGATACCGGACGGGATTAAGACGCGTTGCCCCGGTTCCAAAACAATCGGTTCATCAATGGCGGCCAAAAGGTCTACCCCGGCAGAGCCAGAGGTTTGATACTTCGGCAAAGGCAAATCAGCGCCATGGGGGAGGCGGAAAACCGGGACAGTGACGGGAATGTTGATGCTCATGCGAGTGCCTCTGCAATACGGCGTGCCAAACGTTTGGCAACCTCGGTTTTATTCAGTGACGGCCAGTTGTCCTGACCGGTGGCAGAAATGATGTGAACGGTGTTGGTGTCGCCGCCAAATGTGCCTTTGGCAGGGGAAACATCATTGGCGACGATCCAGTCGCAGCCTTTGCGTTCCAGCTTTTGCCGGGCATGGTCGAATACGTTTTCCGTTTCCGCGGCAAAGCCGACAACCAATTGCGGGCGTTGTGGCCCTTGAGCGGATAGTGTTGCAAGGATGTCCGGGTTTTGTTCCAGCTCAATACAGGGCGGGGTGCCGCAGGCAGTTTTCTTAACCTTTTGGACTGCGGCATTTTTGACGCCCCAATCGGCAACGGCAGCGGCGCATACGGCAATATCTGCTGGAAGTTCCGCTTGGCATGCCGCCAAGAGGTCTTTGGCACTTTCAATGTGGATGGTTTTTACCTGTGCCGGGTCGGGCAAATTGACCGGGCCACTGATCAGAGTGACATCGGCCCCAAGTTCTGCCAAGGCAGCGGCAATAGCGTGTCCTTGCTTACCGGAAGAACGATTGGCAATAAAACGGACCGGATCAATGGGTTCCACGGTTGGGCCGCTGGTGACGATGGCTTTTTTGCCTGCCAACGGGCGCTCAATGGAAACCAAGCCTGCGATGGCGTCGACGATTTCCTGTGTCTCAGCCATACGACCATAGCCGTATTCTTTGCAGGCCATCCAGCCTTCGTTGGGGCCAACAGTGTGAATGCCACGGCTTTTCAGAGTATTCAGATTGGCCTGTGTTGCGGCGTGCTCCCACATGCGCACATTCATTGCCGGGGCAATCAAAACCGGTTTATTGGTCGCCAGCAGCAAGGCAGTTGCCAACTGGTCCGCCAATCCGGCAGCCATTTTCGCCATGATATCCGCAGTTGCCGGTGCAACCACCAAAATGTCCGATTGACGGGACATTTCGATATGGTTCATACCGCTCTGATCATCTGGCGAAAATTGCTCGCACAGCACTTCGTTTTCAGATAAAGCCGCGACGGAAAGCGGTGTGACGAATTCCCGCGCATTCGGTGTCAGGCAGCAACGAACGCTGGCGCCCTGTTCCCGCAATCGTCGGATCAGGTCAAGGCACTTATAAGCCGCAATCCCACCGGCGATAATCAGGAAAACCTTTTTTCCAGAAAGCATGTGTCATTTCCCACAAATTAACCCCTTCGATATGTAAATACGAATAGGGGCGGCATATGTAAAGAGGGAAACGAAGAATTCGGCGGGTTTTTTTGTGCCATGGCACGAATTCATGGCATACCATTAATGCAACAAGGCTGCATGTGAACTTTGCGCCTGTCATCAAAGAAACATGATGATAGGGAATGACGCGTACCCGACGATTTCATGTCGGTTCCGACATGGAATATAAATCCACCAGGTTTGTGTATGGTTCAGGATTCAAATAAGCAAATTATCCTATGTAAACTAAGCATTGTTCTGGATTAGCAACAAAATATTGGCTGTTGCCGTCTTGGTGTATAAATGGATTGCATGATGAAATTATGCGGGGTGTGGTCAGGCAACTGCCACCATGAAGTCGCGGTTGATCCTGCATGGAAAGGAATTGAATGACTGATTTTAATCGCATGTCCGAACCGGAGTCGTCACCCAATACATGTGGGCCGTCAGCGGTTGAACGTGTAGTACAAGTGGAGCATGTTAATCAAGGTATAGCGACCGTGGTTGCGGACCCATTATCTGCATGTAAGGGCTGCGCCCAGAATCAATCCTGTGGGCAGGCGACACTGTCGGGAATGAAAAAACCCATGCGGTTACAGGTGCGCAATACTTTACAGGCGCAGGTCGGCGATTGGGTTGTCATTGCCGTTCCGGGTGGGTCATTGCTGCGTGATCTGGGTATTGGATACGGTGTGCCGTTGGTTGGGTTTCTGTGTGGCGGTCTGCTGGGCAGCGTATATGGAGATAGCCTTGCTGTGATACTCGCGGCGGTGGGGTTGGGGCTCGGCATTATTTTATCGCGGTGGATGGTGGCATCGTCTGCGCCATCGCAGCCCACAATGATACGCAAAACCACTGCCCCGTGAAATTGAATGAGAATGACAATGCTATTTGATGCAAAATCAAAACGACATGTGCAGCCCAAAAAATCCGCGCGTAAGACAGTACTTGTAACAGCAATGTGTGCGCTGCTGTTAGCCGGGTGCAGTGATGAACAACCGCCGACAGAATACAAAACGACGGCCTATGTCTTTGGCACGCTGGTGGACATAACCATTCGCGGCACGGATACCCAATCTGCAGAGGCAGCGGTCGCGGATTTAAGTGCCGGGTTTCAGGAACTGCACAATGATTGGCATGCGTGGAAACCGCTGGGGGAATTGGCTGCAATTAATGGGGCATGCAAGAGCGGAGAAACCGTTACGGTTGGCGATAACACCTTGATTGCACTGCAAAAGGCCAAGGATTTTGAAATCAGTAGCCATGGACTGTTCAATGCCGCGCTGGGACGAGTGATTGGTTTATGGGGATTTCATTCCGATACGTTGCCAAAGGGCGAAAAACCACCGTTTGACCAAATTGATGCATTGGTGGCGCAGTCACCCTCCATGGCTGATATTCGGATCACCGGGCATGATGTTACGTGTATGAACCCGGCAGTCTCCTTGGACTTTGGCGGTTTCGGCAAAGGATTGGCACTGGATTGGGCCTTGGATCGCCTGCAATCCAAGGGCATTGCCAACGCATTGATCAATGCCGGGGGTGATGTCAGTTCGATGGGGCACTATGCGGAAGCCGATACCGGACGGCCTTGGCGAATTGGAATACGACATCCGAAAACATGGGGCGTTTTGGCGAGTGTGGACGTGGATCACGATGAGGCTGTGTATACCTCAGGGAATTACGAACGCTATAACGAGCAGGATGGAATTCGCTATTCCCACATTATCGACCCACGTAACGGACGCGCAGTGCAGTCTATTGTGTCCAGCACGGTCATCCATACGAACAGCGCTTTGGCGGATGCCGCAGCGACGGCCTTGTCTGTGGCTGGGTTGCGTGATTGGCCCCAGATTGCCGCAGATATGGGTGTGTCTCAGGTGATGGTGGTGGATGAAACTGGGCACATGTATGCAACGCCTGACATGCGTGCGCGTTTGATTTTCGGAAGCGAAACCAAACCGGAAATAACCGTGGTCCCGTTACCGACGGCTTCACCCAAATCAGCCGTTGCGCAGTAGCGCCATGGCTGAATTCAGTTGGCTCATTCGTTCGTGATTGCCATACGGACTATCCGGGTGGTGAATCGTTGCCAACATGCGAAACCGTGCGCGAACCGTATCGCGGGAGGGGCGGGAACCGGGTGGAAAGCCAAGCACGTGGCAGGCCTCTTCACGGGTTTGAATGCCGTGGTGTAATGGTTCAAACGCCAATGCAGAGATCACCGCACGCTGTCGATTTAGCTCGTCCTGAAGGGTTCTGATTTCAGCCTCTGCTGCCAGAAGTTGCGGTGTGAGTTCCGGCATTTCCTGAGGCGGATCAGGCTCTGTTACGGGTTCGACTCCCGCATCTTTTGCAGCAGGATCCTGTAAATCCAGATGTAATTCGCCACTGGCGAGGGCCAAGGCAACACCCAGTGCCTTGCGGATTTGTTCCGGGGTCGAGCCATCAGCCATGCGGACCTGCAACCGCGGCTTGCGACGCCATGGGCGTCCCTGTGCCGGGCCGGATTTTAAGATAACGGTTTCCCGATCATCGGCGTTTGGTTCACCGGGATCAGATGCCAAAGCCAGAACATCATCCGGCAATGCGAGCAAAATCGACCGAGCCAAGTCCCCGACATTGACCCCACGTTTTTCGGCAAGAGCAGAAACAGCATCACGAAAACTGGAGGCGCAGGGGATGGTGTATGATTTTTTCATAATGGTGATTTTGCCGTCACAAAATTGAAAAATCCGGTCGATCTTAACCGGGACCGCAACGAGTCTAACGCGGGTCGGGCAAATTGCAACTGCATTTGATGTTGCAGGTGAGGGTTTGGCCGAATTGGCGTGGCGGCAATGAAGGTTACCTGATGTAGTGTGTCAGCGTAGCGTCCTTGTCCATTGTAAAACAATGACTAGTTCAGAGTCTCCGCGATGGTTCGCAGCAAGTCGGCATTACGCAGCGGCTTTTTGAAAACGGCGACGATGCCATCCATGGCGTTTGCGCGCTTTTCAGCATCGTCTTCAGGGGTGAAATACCCCGAATACAGGATAATTGGCAGGTTCGGTTCGAACTGATGCAGGCTGTGGATCAAATCAACGCCATTCCCATCAGGCATGGACAGGTCAACAATTGCCAAATCCGGCGTGGATTGTCGGACGGAGTCCAATGCATCTGCAACGCGGTGAACTTGCTGCACGGTATAGCCAGAGGCTTCCAGCACCATGGATAAAGCTTCACATGCCAGTTTATTGTCATCGACAATCAAAATTGTCGCCATTGTGTATCTCCCTTAACATACTGTAACTAAATATTATTATTTGTATTGGCGGTGATTGCTGAATGGCCCATCAGGATCGGGACCCAGACGGTAAACGTGCTGCCAAGCCCCGGTTCACTGGTCACGTCAATGCGACCACCCCAGTTCCGCACGATGCCAAACGCCACCGCAAGGCCAAGCCCGGTGCCGTGGCCTTCTCCCTTGGTCGTGTAAAAGGGTTCAAAGATTCTTTGCCGGGTCAGGTGATCCATGCCCTTGCCACTGTCGGTCACTGAAATTGCCACCGCAGGAACACTGATTTCGCAGACTTCTGTGGAATCGCCTTCCGGGGTATGGCGCAGAATATCCGGGCGGCAGCGCAATTCGATCAGACCTTTGTGGTCCATGGCATCGGCGGCATTGGTAATGAGGTTGGTGATCACCTGCCCCAGTTCCCGTTGGTCAAGGCGTGCGACCGCATCTGCCGAAATTGTGTCATCCATTTGCGTTTCAAGGCGAATTTGCGCCGGGAGTCCGGCGCTGACAAAGGCAACGGCGTCATGGATCGCCGGAATCAGGCGGCATTCGTCACTGGCTGCGGGGGCATTGCGGGCAAAGGTCAGAACCCCGCGGACAATGCCTTCGGCCCGTTCTGCGGCATCTGTGATCCGGGTGAAGCAGCGTTCTGCAATAGAGTTTTCCTCCACATTGGTGCTGCCCAATTCGGACAAAGAGAATATAGGCTGTAGCGTGTTGTTAAGCTCATGCGCCACGCCACTTGCCAATTGCCCAAGTGCTTCCATTTTTTGGCGGTTTTGCTCGATTTCATAGGTATGGACGTCTTCTGTTCGGTCCTCGATGCGCCAGACCCAACCCCCATTGGGCATGGTGTGGGATGTGAATCGCAAGTGTCGTTTGCCGATCCAGTGGACATCATCTTGATAGGGCTCATCCAGCAACAGGTTCATGCGCTCGCTGACGTGGGCCTCGGTCACGCCAACCCCGAATGCCCCCAACGTGGCGAGAAAACGGAAAATGGCAATGGCTGGAGTGCCGGGCCGCCCCAAAGGCGCAGGCAATCGCAGCATTTCTGGGAATTTGGCATTCCATTCTGCTAAGCAATGGTCAGGCCCGAATACGGCAAGGCCATGGTCCAGTGCATCCATGGTGATGCGCAACAGGTTAGAGCGTTCTGCCAAAAGACGTTCGCGGTCGCGCAGGGCTTTGATGGCGCGGCGGCGTTCGGTGATATCGGTCAACAATGCGGTAATTCGTACCGGACCCCGGCGGCTGTCATGGGGCTGGTAGACCCAATCGACTTGCACGTTGCGCGCCGAGGAATCCGGGCGATACAGGAATTGGGAGAAAAATCGCGGTGCGCGCTGACGGCGATACCGAATCGCGCCCAAAGTATCCACAAGGTCGGGTCGAACTTCTTGCAATGCCAGCCGATCAAATGGATGTCCCAGTAAGTCTGCGGACTCACAGCCGACGATTTGGCCTGCCATTGGGTTGGCTTGGGTGATGAAGCCTCGTTCATCCAGTTCGACAAAACCAATGGGCATGGAATCTAGCAACGAACGGTAACGGTTAACGTTTTGTGCCCATTCATCCTGACGGGTGCGGGCGTGGCTGGCGAAGCTTCCGGCAACGAGGCCAACGATAACCAGAACCATATGGCTAAGGTGGGTCGAAACAACAGTCACGTCTGTTGCTGTTTCCAAGTTTCCGATCAGGCTACTGCCAATGCAGCCAAACAAAGCGCCAACCGCACCGCCAACCAGATTAAAGGCCAAGGCTCCCGCCAAGACCATGACGATGGCGGCAATCAGTGCCCATGGCCATAATTCAACAGGTGGTGAGAGGGCCAACAGCAGAGCAACCCCCGCGCCGATCCCCAATATGCCAAGGGTGTCCATGCCGCGCCGAGGCCAGCCCCAGCGGTTATCGTTGGCTTCGGACAGGACCTTCGGGTCGCCAAGTCGGTACAGCGGGGCCAGAAAAAATACCCATGCCAGCGTTGCAATCGGTGGCACCACGCAGACCCGCAGCCACAACATGGGGTCGTCAAATCGGCTTGATCCGTATTGCCACAGGGTCTCCATGGCATAAGGCAGTGCGCCGACCAACCCGGCAATACCGGCGACGGTACTGACGGCGGCTACGGAATAGCCATCCCACAACGGGTGAATAATCGGATGGTTGCGCCGGAGCCATGCTGCACCAGCCACATAAGTGATCAGCATGGGGATGGCGAGCATCGGCGGCGGGCCAAGCCCGACGATCAGGCCAAGTATGGAAAATCCAGCCGCACACAGAAGCCAGCTTCCGCCCCAAAGCCAACCAATGGTCAGAACCCATGCCCCAAAGGCAGGCAGCATTGAAAAGCCATCGCTATCCACCAGAACCGAGTCCAGCGTCAGGGATAAAAGCCACCCGCATGCGAATAAGACCCACCGCCAAGATTTATGAGTGCTGCGATAGCGTGCGGCAATTCGCAAGGCATGAGGAGGAAGCATGAGGCGAATCCTGAAATGAAAACGGCATCGGGTTCTGGTGTTGTTCCATATGGTTGCGGCCTTGTCCACTGACAAACGCCCTGATCATGGTGTGGAAATCCTTGACCTCTGGGGGAAACGGCCCATCTTGGGAGCAGAATTATTAGGAGAGTTCCAAAATGAAACATACGATTCAGGTTTGCACCCGCTGCAATTTCACCAAAACCTTGGAAGAAAAAGAAGGCGTTCGCGGTGGCGCTAAGCTGATGGAAAACCTGACCAAAAAGTTTGTGCGGTCTGATGTGCACGAACACTTTGACGTGCAAAGCACCAGTTGTATGGGCGCATGCAGCCATGCCTGCGTTGTGGCGTTTCAGGCACCGGGGAAAATCAGCTGGGTATTTGGGGACATGAACCCGCGCTTTTCCGTGCCGAGTCTGATTGAGTTTGCGGAAAAATACTATGCGGATGAGCGTGGTATGGTGATGTATGCGGACCGTCCGGCAGATATGGCGGCGGGCCTGATTGCGCGTGTGCATCCGGTCGGGACTGCGCCGGGGGAAGTTCAGGGTAAGGTTTGTGCTTGCTCCTGTGACGTCAACGCCGCCAGCGAAGACCCGGACTGTGCACAATAAAAGGTATGCGCTGCACAGCATATGACCCAATGCATAAAGGGCGGAGTCACGGCAGGCTTCGCCCTTTCGGCTTATGACCTAATCGCGGAAAATTTTCAGGCGGTCACCGGGCTTGGCGACAGAGATAACTTCCTGTAGGTCGTCCAGCGTCAGCGCGACACAGCCTTCTGTCGGGGCATACTCGTCTTTGGCAAGATGAACGAAAATTGCACTGCCTTTACCGGGAATGACAGGGCTGTCATTGTGACCGATCACGACAATCAAATCGTAAAGATGGTCATCCCGCCATAGGCTTTCGCAGGATGCCGGATGGGGCAGTTTAACCGGGCGGTTATAAAAACTGTCTTGCGGGGCGTCGCACCAGCCATCATCAGGGGTCAGCATTCTGACCGGAAGTTCTGTCTGTGGGGGTGCAATGCGATCAGGGCGGTAATACACCCAACGAATTGGAAAACTGCCGAACGGTGTTGCACCATCGCCTTCGGTCTTGTTGTGTGTTGTTCCGTTACGGCCCAGCGCTACTTTACGCCATGTCATGCCGGAAATTGTTTTCCACCCTAGCTTTCCTGTCAGCCCATCTGTTGTGGGCTGTACCAAAAATTCTGTCATCGCAAGGTCCGCGTTGTTGCCGGAACAGCACCGTCAGCAGACATAGGGGCCAATGTTTGAGCGGCCTGATATTTGTCCAGAGCCTGCGTCATGGTGCTATAGAGCCATGTATTTTCCACTCCTGTTGCGGACTTGTCCATAGCATTTGAATGCAGATGTGTGTCTGTATTCACGGTTTTTGCAGGAGTATCTTCATTTTCATCGGCTGGCTTCGCCGAATTTTGCGCGGGTTGCGTATGACGTTGGAGGATTTCACTGACCATATCTTGGGTCAATCCGGCGGTGCGCATGGCTTCCGGTGACAATTGCGGAGCGGCTGTCAAGCCTCCACCTGTAGTCACGCCAGCATTGGCGTTGGCGCGTAATGCGGCAACGGATTTGGCGGATTCGGTGTTGATAGAGCTGCGGCGCGGAGCCGGAAATGACTTGGCTTCCTTTGTCAAAGGTAAGGCCATGGTGTGTGGCGCGGTGCTGGTCAAGCTATCGGCTGTATCGTCGTGAGTGCGCGGCAATTGACCCCATTCGGGCAGTGTTGGGGTCGGGGCAGCTGCAACCTGCTGTTCGGTGGCGGTGGCTGATGTCACGGGATTTGCTGCGGGCTTGGATTCTGCCACTGCGGTAGCCGTCGCCGTGTTATCTGTTTCAAAGTCCCCGGTTGCCAAGGCAACGGCATGTTCACCGATGTCTTTACCGGTCATGCCATCCACAGCCACATCTACGGCTGCCAGACCAAGGCCGATGAAGCCGCCAAACAGCCCACCGCCAGCCAATTTCATTGCCGGATCAATTTCATCGCCAGTCAATTCACGGTAAATGGAGTTGACCACCGGGATGTGTTGCAAGGGATTGATAACGTCCAGAACGTCCCAAAAACTGAGACCATCATCACCCAACATCGCAAAGTCATCAGAGGCCGGGCCAGTCGCAATAGCCTCAGAGCTTGCAGTCTTTTCATCCAGTTGGATCTTACCTTTCGGCGCAGCCTGAATCGGTTCCTGAATCAGGGAGCGGGTAAAATCTGGGCGTTGGCTTGCGGCAATGGTCATATTTGTCCTCCACTGCCGTATACGCAAATTGAGTGCCAAACAATAACCGCTTGAAAACATTGAATAATGTTCGCAAGCGGTTGAGATATTTCAGCAAATACCGGGAATCTTTTGCCGGGTGGCCTAGAAAAGATGACCGCCCTTGATCCGTTTGGTTTCCAAGTAACCAATATTATGGTCGTTGGATGGGAAAATATGCGGCACACGTTCGGTGACATCAACACCATGGCGGCTCAGGGCTTCAACCTTGAATGGGTTGTTGGTCATCAGGCGAACCTTGTCGAACCCCAAAAGGCGCAGCATAGCGGCGGCAGGCAGATAAATTCGTTCGTCATCGTCAAAGCCGAGCTGTTCGTTGGCTTCCATGGTGTCGAATCCGGCATCCTGCAGACCATAGGCACGCAGCTTGTTGACCAGACCGATGCCCCGTCCTTCCTGTGCCATATATAAAAGAATGCCTGCTCCGGCTTTTGCGATTTCCTGAATCGCGCCGCGCAGTTGTTCGCCACAGTCACAGCGCAAAGAACCAAGCAAGTCACCCGTAAAGCATTCGGAATGCAGACGTGCCAGCACCGGGTCGCCGGGTTTGGGGTTGCCAATGACTAAGGCCAGATGCTCAATGCCGCCGTCGGATGGGCGGAAGGCGATAACTCGGGTTTCCGGGGAATCTGCCAATGGAACACTGGCCTCACTAACCGGCTGCAGGCTCAAAGCCAGTAGGTGCTCGTGGTGAAGAACATCATCGTAATGCGCCCACAGCATTGGCGTGCTGCTGGGTGCGGGATTGGTAATGGGCATCACCGCTGCGGCGGGCATCAATCGTGCGCGCTTCATCAAGTGCACGGCGGCGGCATCTGGTCCATCGGCGGCGACTTCAGTAATGGTATAGGCATCCGTGGATAATGGAGCATCGCTGCTGAACGGGTCAACGGCCCGCACAGCCAAGGCAATAATGTCAGCCAGTTCGCCGGAAAAGGATACGACTTTCGGCGGTTCGTGATCTGCGTGCGGCCACAGGCCCAATACCACAGCCCGCCGTCCGGTCATGACAATGCGCGGAACTTGTTCATGCATGTCCCGCAGGCAGGTCAGGTAATCGGCGGTGGTGGCTTCCAAAGCGACGGCACCCAATCCAACGGACAGGTTGGCAGCGGTTTCGCTCAGCCCTGCCATGGCCCCACGGCGCACATCATCAATGATGCGGTTCACGGCAAGTAAGGCGCCGGGCTTTGCCATCCAGCCGGACGCACCAGCTTCAGACAGTGGAGACAAAACAGCGGACGGAAAAGGCAAATATGGAAAGGGCATCACAGCGGCAATCATGCAAACAGTCGGTAAGAAGTATTGGGTAGTGAAATCTAGTCTTACTCGCATCGGAACGAAAGCACTAGCTCCGTTTTTGCAGACAAGATATATCTGTTAAGGCAACATATGTTGACATTGGACACAAATGTAAAGCTCTGGAGCTTGGTATATGGCTGGACGTCGCGTGCTTTTGGTTGGTCAGGACAAGGTTCTGGAACGCACCCTGCGGGAGCAATTGCTGGCTCATGATGACTTCAAGGATGTGGAAACCGCATTGACGGCAGAAGAAGGCGTCAGCGTTGCCACATCTCAACGGTTTGATGTGCTCATCATCCTGAATGAGGATTTCAATAATGGCGCACGGGGCTTTTTAGCCAGCCTGCGCGCCCAAAATTGTATGTGGCCTGCATTGGTTTTGGCGACCTCTGGCACGGTTGCCGCGGATTACCCCGAAACCCTTGGTATCATCGATGTTCTGGTCAAACCGTTTCGGCTGCAGGCTTTGTTCCCGCGCTTGCGCAGTCTGATCCGCGCGTTTGAAAACAGTGACGATGCGGTTTTGACCATTGGGCCGTACACCTTCCAGCCTGCGTCCAAACATTTGGAGCGGGAAGACGGCGGCGAAGGCATTCGCCTAACCGAAAAGGAAGCGGCAATCCTGAAATATTTGTATCGGGCCGGGGATTCCGTCGTGGCGCGGGATACTCTGCTGCACGAAGTTTGGGGCTATAATCCGGCGGTGACGACCCATACGCTGGAAACCCACGTCTATCGCCTGCGTCAGAAGATCGAGGACAACCCGTCAGAGGCAACAATTCTGGTCACGGATGCCGGGGGCTACCGCCTCGTCCCGTGATGAATGGGAAGACTAGGCATGTATACATCGGTCACGGTTTGCGTACATCGTCGCATGGGGCGACCGTCATGCGGGGCGGGCCGTGGTGATGAAATTGCCGATGCCTTGACGCACGCCTTGGCAGACATGGGGGCGCCGCTCAGCGTTACGCGAATTTATTGTTTTGGATTGTGTGACCAAGGCCCGACCGCACGGCTGACACCCGGTGGTCCTTTCTTTCATGGCTTGAGCCCGGATAATCTTAGCGCCATTCTGGATGAGATTCGGAAGACCGTGCGCGCACATGCGCAAACCGATGCAGACTTGTCATCAATGCAGAGCGGATTCCCGGTTCAAACACCGAATGCCCAGCATCAGGAATGATGTGAAATTCTGCCAATGGCAAGACGCGGGCTAGACGGTCTGCGGTTATGATCGGGCAAACCATGTCATAGCGTCCCTGCACAATCACCATGGGTATATCTTTCAGCCGCTGTATGTTGGTCATCAGTTGCGCCGGCTCTAAAAAGCCGTTGTTGCGCAGGTAATGGTTTTCCAATCGGGCCAGTGCCAATACATCCCGCGACACAGTTTCTGGTATGCGCCACATGACTTCGTCACTACAGGGCGGATACAGGCTTGAACAGGATGCTTCATAAGCATTCCAAATGTGGGCCGCCGGGCCGTGGATATTCGGGTCCGGGTCATTCAGTAAAGTGTGATAGGCGGTTAGAGGATCGTTGCGGTTGGCAGGGGGCAAATACTTAAGCCAACGCCTGTGGGCTTCGGGAAAGAACTTTCCCATTCCATTGACGAACCAGTCGATTTCGTGGTCTTCGAATAAGAAAATGCCACGTAAGACAAAGCCCGAACAGCGTTCCGGGTAGGCCTGACCATAGGCCAAAGACAAGGTTGATCCCCATGACCCGCCCACCAACAGCCATTGCGGAATGTTGCGATGCTGGCGCAGGGTTTCCATGTCGGCAATCAAGTGGCGGGTGGTGTTGTTTTCGATGCTGGCGGTCGGGCGACTGCGACCACAGCCGCGTTGATCGAAAATGATAATCCGATAGCGATCCGGGTCAAACAAGCGGCGGTGTGTTGGCGTGCATCCGGCACCGGGCCCGCCATGGACATACACTACTGGAATGCCGGAGGGAGAACCGGATTCCTCCCAATACAGGCTGTGCCCGTCACCCACGTCAAGAAAGCCGTCAGCATAGGGACGAATGGGCGGATAAAGCGAAGCAGGGGTGATGGTATCCACGTGATCTCCAGAATATGCTAGGGTGAGCACCCTCTGTTGTAGTGGAGCTGATATGATTAAACAGCGCGTTCTGATCTGCATATGGTGTGTGCTTTGTGGTTTCGGGAGCCTCGGGTCGCAAACTCTTTATGCGGCGGATGTGTTGCCGCCTGTTCCGGGCTTGACCGCCGGACCCATCGTGACGGTGGCAAAGGTGGGCTATGGCGCGTCCTTTGATTTGACGACAGGGCAGCGCGTCCGTTTGCTTGGGGTGAAGGTGCCGAAACCGGATCAGACGCCATTCGAAAAAGATGCAGAACCGTTAGGAGACAGGGCCAAAGCGTTTGTTGAGGATTTTGTCCGTGGTCATCGCTTGGCTTTGTTTTATGACGATGCGCAAACCGACCGATATGGTCGTTGGTTGGTGCATGTGGTGCGCGATGATGGCCTGTGGCTACAGCAACAGTTACTGCGTGCAGGTTTGGCGCGGGTGTACAGTTTTCCTGACAACCTTCGCGGCGTGTCGCTCATGTTGGGTTTTGAACAACAGGCCAGAGATGCCGAACGCGGAATTTGGGCTGTACCGTATTATCGCATCCGTCCTGCTGACGGTGTGCATAAGGATGTGGGAACCTATCAGCTTGTAGAAGGCAGAGTGCTGTCGCAAAGCCGGGGGCGTGGCACTGTCTATCTCAATTTCGGTCAGGACTGGAAACAGGATTTTACGGCCCGGATCACTAAGCAACACCGCCGTGCCTTTGGTAAGTCCGATGCTTTTCCCGATTACGCCGGGCAGCGGGTTCGGCTTCGTGGTTGGATTCGTCAGCACAATGGTCCTATGATTGAATTGACCCACCCGGAACAAATTGAAATTCTTTCTGCGGACCATTTTTTGGGCGGTTCGATGCCTTCGCCAAAGACGGAGCCTAACAATGCACGATAACCATCTGACAACGGCGCAGATTCTGAAAACTTTGGTTGGTTTTCAGTCGGTCAGCGATCAGTCGAATTTGCCGCTTCTGGATTGGGTTGAAACCTACGCGACTGGCCTTGGTGCCTCATGTCGGCGAACCTTGGATGCGGATGGACGCAAAGGCAATCTTTTGATCTCCACTGGTCCATTGGATGTGCCGGGCGTTGTTTTGTCCGGGCATACGGACGTGGTGCCGACAACGGGACAAAGTTGGAGCCATGATCCGTTCGATTTGTGGGAGGCAGACGACAAATACTATGGTCGTGGGACCTGCGATATGAAGGGGTTTTTGGCGGTGGCTTTGGCGAAGTTGCCGCATATGATCTCGGCTCCGTTGGTTAAGCCCGTGCATATTGCCTTGTCCTATGATGAAGAAGTCGGGTGTACTGGCATTCTTGACCTGTTGGAGGACTTTGCCAATTTGCCGACATTACCCGAGTTGGTCATCGTTGGTGAGCCCACGTCCATGCAACCGATTGTTGCCCACAAAAGCCGCCTGAGTATGGAGGTCCAAGTCATTGGTTCCGAATGCCATGCTTCGCTGGCACCCCAAGGCGTGAATGCGGTGGAATATGCGGCGGAAATGGTTGCTTTTATCAAATCATTGGCACGGCGGGAGCGGGATTTAGGCGCCCGTGACGAGCTGTTTGATGTGCCGCATACCACGTTACATGCGGGAATTTTGCGCGGGGGCGTTGCCCTGAATGTTGTTGCCAATGCCTGTGAAGCTGCATTTGAAATTCGCGCGCTGCCGGAACAGGATCCGCACGATTACCTGCATCAGATTCAGGACTACGTCAGAACACGGTTGGAACCTGAAATGAAGGCCGTGAATCCCGATTGCGGCTTTGAATGGCATGTTCAATCTGATGCTCCGGGGTTTGAAACCGATCCCCAGCATGACGGGGTCAAGTTGGTACAGTCGCTTACGGGGAACGCATCCTTTGCCAAGGTTGCCTATTCAACGGAAGCTGGTCGCTATCAGGTGCGCTGGGGGCTGCCGTGTGTGGTCTGTGGACCGGGTGATATTGCACAAGCGCACAAACCAGATGAATTTATTTCCATCAAACAAATTCAAGAGTGTGAAGATTTCATAGATCGTCTAATTGCAGCAATGTTCGCCCCCTAATCACGGGGATTACGCGAAAAACGCGCATGTATGGCCCTTTTACGAAGAGAAATCTTGCCAACCCCAAGATGTAGCATGTAACGTTAAAAACAATCTTGACGTTACATACGGCTGCAATTCTCGCGACCAGTTGCGTGCAAAGTGGGTAGGGAGGTATTGGGTCATGGCCTCGCGTCATTTGCCTCGTGTTCTGTATCAGTGCTGCTTTGAAGATATTCTGGATGCTTTGCCGTTTGCTGTTTTCATTAAAGACAGTCAAAGCCGTTTGACGTGGGGAAATCAGAAATTTACCGACATTTCTGGGCTGCCTCATATTGCAGACATGAATATACAGGTGTTGCCGGGGTTGGCTGAGGACCACGACCGGATAGCGCGTCAAACCGATATGGCCGTTCTGCGGGATCAGACCATACAATCCTATGAACACCACATGGCAACCGCAGATGGGCGAAAATTGGATGTGCGGGTCATGAAAATTCCAGCCAAGACCGCAAAAGATGAAGTTGTTGGCATTATTGGTGTGGTTGCAGACACAACAACAGATCGTGAGACGGTACGAACCCTGCTGAAGACCTTGGCCCGTTTGGAAAACCAAAAAGAGAATTTGGAACGCTATGCCTCTGACTTGCAGACCTCGTTGGTGTTTACCGAGGAACAAGCCGCCAATATGGTTGAATTGGCAGAGCAAATTGAAGTGCAACGGCAGAATATTGAGGAACAAAATCGCCAAATTCGCCAGCTGATGCACACAGATGAAAACACTGGGCTGCATAATCGACGTTATCTTTATGACATGGCAGAGGAAGTCTTACGGGGGCGAGAGCATCTGGTCGATCGCGGAGTTTGCGCCATGCTGGATATTGATAACTTCAAGTGTATCAACGATGAATTTGGTCATGATGGTGGGGATCAGGCCTTGCGGGCTTTTGCTTCTACGGTGAAGGAAATACTGCCGCATCTGTCGGTTTTATGCCGCTTCGGCGGGGAAGAGTTTGTCGTGGTGACGCCCCCTATGCCGGTATCCTATGGCATTCGTTTGATGGATAAAGTCCGCAAGGCCGTGGCAGAGACAGTATGCCTGTATGATGGACGGGCGATTTGCATGACGGTCAGCATTGGGGTAACCGCCATTGAAGCAGGTATGACTTTATCCGATTTATTGCAAAATGCAGATCGAGCCATGTATCAGGCCAAAGATATGGGTCGGGATCGCACAGTGGTGTATCAGCCACCGTGCTTGCGTGTAGCAAAGGCTTAGGGTTCTGACCCTGTATAAAAAAGGAGGCAATAATGCCTCCTTTTTCGGATTTGAATACGCGCACGAAATTAGGCGTCGAGATTGACCACATTCATGGCGTTTTCGACAATGAAGTCTCGGCGTGGTTCGACCACTTCGCCCATCAGCGTAGAGAAAATGCCTTCGGCTTCGTCGGCTTGGCGCACGGTGACTTGCAACAAGGTGCGGGCATTCGGGTCCAGTGTGGTTTCCCACAGTTGGTCCGGGTTCATCTCGCCCAAGCCTTTGTAACGTTGAATGGTCATGCCTTTACGTCCGGCTTCCATCACCGCATTGGCAAGTTTGACTGGACCGGCGATGCGGTTTTCCTTGTCCTTACTGCGCAATACGCCCGGCTTGCCGAAGTATTCGTTCAGCTCGTCGGTCATTTCGCCTAATTTCCGGGCTTCCGGGCTTTCCAATAGAGTGGTGTCCAGAGTGATGACATGTGGCACGCCGCGCAGGGTACGTTTGAATTCCACACCGCCAAGCGGATGGAGGTCCGCGGTCCAGCCACGGGCGTATTCCGGTTCCAAGGCATCCAGAGCGATGGCAACTTCCGATGCAACAGCCTGCAATTTGTCTTTTTCTTCGTCAATGTTGACAGAGAACAAGCCGGACAGGGCACATTGTTCCACGATGCTCATGGGAACATTGCGGGACAACGGTTCCAGCAGGTGTTTGGCGCGACGGCTGCGTTCGGTTAATGCCTTCAGGTCGTTCCCGGCAATTTGCTGTCCGTCATGCAACACCAGAACCGCATCGCGGATACCGGTTTCGGTCAGGTAGTCTTCGAGCTCCCGGTCATCTTTCAGGTAATGGCCTTTGCTGTCGCCACGTTTGACGCGATACAGCGGCGGTTGGGCGATGTAAAGGTAGCCTTTCTCAATCAGCTGTGGCATTTGCCGGAAGAAGAACGTCAACAGCAAGGTTCGAATGTGGGAACCGTCCACGTCGGCGTCAGTCATGATGACAATCTTGTGGTAGCGGGCTTTTCCGATGTTGAAGTCTTCACTATCAACACCGATGCCAGTGCCGATGGCGGTAATCAAGGTTCCGATTTCGGCAGAGCTCAGCATTTTATCGCGGCGGGCGCGCTCCACGTTCAGGATTTTACCTTTCAGCGGCAGGATCGCCTGATTTTTCCGGTCGCGACCCTGTTTGGCAGAGCCACCAGCGGAATCACCCTCCACCAGAAACAGTTCAGATAGGGCCGGATCGCGTTCCTGACAATCTGCCAGTTTGCCGGGCAGGGTTGCCACATCAAGTACGGTTTTACGGCGGGTCAGGTCACGGGCCTTACGTGCGGCTTCACGGGCAGCCGCGGCTTCAATCACTTTGCCGATGATTTTCTTGGCTTCCTGCGGATGCTCTTCAAACCACTGGTTCAGTTTCTCACCGACAACACTTTCCACCACGTGGCGGACTTCGGAGGACACCAGTTTGTCCTTGGTTTGGGACGAGAATTTCGGGTCCGGGACTTTGACAGACAGGACACAGCTTAGCCCTTCGCGCATGTCTTCGCCGGTCAGGTTGACTTTTTCCCGTTTTGCCATGCCCGATTCATTGGCATAGCTATTGACGGTTCGGGTCAGGGCCGCACGGAAGCCTGCCAAGTGCGTGCCACCGTCCCGTTGGGGGATGTTGTTGGTGAAGCACAGGGTGCTGTCATGGTAGGACTCAGTCCATTCCATGGACAGTTCCAGCATGATGCCGTCTTTTTCGCCATCGATGGTGATCGGTGCCGGGTGCAGGGCGGTTTTCGTCCGGTTCAGGTATTTGACAAAGGCTTCAATGCCGCCTTCGTAGTGGAATTCCACGGTTTTGGGTTCCGGGTTGCGGGCGTCCGTCAATAACAGATAAACCCCGGAATTCAGGAATGCCAGTTCCCGCAGGCGATGTTCCAGCGTGCCGAAATCAAAGGTCGTCATGGTGAAGGTTTCAGCGGACGGCATGAAGGTAATTTCCGTGCCGGACAGAGGGCGTTGACCGCCGTTGCCGTCATCAACCAGCGGAGCATCGCCGACTTCTGCCAGCGGAGCCTCTGATTCACCGTGACGGAACCGCATGGCGTAAATTTTGCCATTGCGCCAAATTTTCAGGTCCAGATATTCAGACAGGGCGTTCACCACGGACACGCCAACGCCGTGCAGACCGCCAGAGACTTTATAGGAATTCTGGTCGAATTTCCCGCCGGCGTGCAGTTGGGTCATGATGACCTCGGCAGCGGAGATCCCTTCGCCTTCGTGGATATCCACCGGAATGCCGCGACCATTGTCACGGACGCTGACGGAACCGTTGGCATTCAGGACAACGTCACAGCGGTCACAGTGTCCGGCCAAGGCTTCGTCAATGGCGTTATCCACCACTTCGTACACCATGTGATGCAGGCCAGACCCGTCATCGGTATCACCAATATACATACCGGGCCGTTTTCGCACAGCCTCAAGCCCTTTCAGGACTTTGATCGACTGGGAGTCATAGGTTGCTTCGTTGGTCGGCGTCGTCATATCGTTACTACCTTAGTTCAGTAAGGGAGATGCGCCATCTCCCGTCACGGCGGACTCGCGGACCGCCAAAAATTGTGCCCGCCCGCGCAGCGGGGCAAACAGTTCAGGGTCGGTTCCGGTCAGCCATGACTGACCGGGAAAATCCGACAGAATATCGTACAAAGCCTGCCGTCGATCACCGTCAAGGTGGGCAGCAACTTCGTCCAGTAACAAAACCGGTGCGACCGCGTTGCTTTGGGTCAGCACCCGTGCCTGTGCCAGCGTCAGGCCGATCAAAAGGGCTTTTTGCTCCCCGGTTGAGGCCAAGTGCGCCGGCATGTCTTTGCTCATATGAACCACCGACAGGTCACTGCGGTGTGGTCCATCGGTCGTCGTCCCGGCGGCGGCATCCACATGGCGGTTGGCACGCAGACGGGCACGAAAATCATCTTCAACCGCAAGGGCCGTTGCGCCCTCGTGCAGGGCATCTTCCAAACTTCCGGTTACGGTCAGGGCGCATCCGGGAAACGGTCCATGGCCTTGGGCCGCAAGGGGAGCCAGTCGATGGCCCCAATCAAATCGGGCGGCAGCGACCGCAACGCCTTGGGCTGCCATGACGGATTCCAAGGCCGATAACCACGCATCATCCCGCCGCCCGTCTTTAAGCAAAGACAGACGTTGTCGCATGGCGCGGACATAGGCGCTGGACCGTTCTGCATGACCGGAATCAAGGGCATTGACCAAGCGATCCATAAAACGGCGGCGGTGGCTTGCCCCTTCGATGAACAGGCGATCCATGGCAGGGGTCAGCCACAACACAGGCAGCACTCGCCCCAATTCACCCATAGACCGCAAAGGTTGCCCATCCATGCGAACCAGCCGTTTATCAGCACCTTCACCACCAGACCAGCCCGTGCCGATATCGGTGGATTGATCAAAGCTGTCCACCGTGGCGGCAACTGCCCAGCGCGGCTCTGCGCCGTGCCGAGCAACGTCAGCTAGCTTGGCTCTGCGCAGTCCACGGCCCGGCGTCAGGAAGGAAATCGCCTCCAGCAAGTTGGTTTTGCCGGCACCGTTTGGCCCGGTCAACACCACCGGGGTTGGGCCAAGAACAAGACGCTGCTGCGCATAACACCGAAAGCCGGTTAATGTCAGCCGACGGACTGCGGTATGGGCAACGTCAGGCGTGGGGTTAAACGCGTGCAAGGGTTCCAACACTGTCAAAAAGGCACCGTCGTCACACGCGCATCGGCATCAGCACGTAGACCGAACTGGCATCCGCCACATCACGAACCACGGTGGGGGATGCAGCATCCATCATGCCAAAGCGGGCAGCATCGCCTTCGATTTGTTGCAGAATGTCCAACAGATAGCGGGCATTAAAGCCAATTTCCAGTTCAATGCCATCGTAGGAGGCTTCCAGTTCCTCTTCCGCGCTGCCGCTATCCGGGCTGGAAGCAGACAAGCGAATTTGCCCGTTCTGCGCCAACATTTTCACGGCGCGGGATTTTTCCGATGAAACGGCAGAAACCCGGTCCACGGCATGGCTGAAGGCCTTGCAGTCGATTTCCAGAACCTTGTCATTGTCCGCCGGGATTACGCGTTCGTAATCGGGGAAGGTGCCGTCAATCAGCTTGGAATTCATTACGGCATCGTCAAAGGCAAAGCGAACCTTGGATTCAGACAAGGAAATCGCAACGTCAGAGCTGCAATCGTCAATCAGCTTACGCAGTTCGGCAACGGTCTTGCGCGGCAGGATAACGCCGGGCATACCCTGAGCCCCATCCGGCAGTGGGATTTCCACGCGGGCAAGGCGGTGGCCGTCGGTGGCAACAGCGCGCAATACATCAAGGCCATCGCTAACCGATTGGTGAATAAAGATACCGTTCAGGTAATACCGGGTTTCTTCCACTGCGATGGCAAAGCGTGTGCGGTCGATCAAACCACGCAGGTCCGCAGCAGACAGTCGGAAATGATGGGTCATTTCCCCGCCGGACATCACCGGGAATTCGTCAACCGGGAGGGTGGACAGGGAGAAACGGGACCGACCGGATTTCAGGATTACCTGACCTTCGTCAGTGGATGACAGCTCAACCTGTGCTCCATCCGGCAGCTTGCGGACGATATCAAACAGAATATGCGCCGGGGCTGTGGTTGCGCCCGGTTCCATAACGTCTGCGGACACGGTTTCCGTGATATCCAAATCAAGATCCGTGGCATTAAGGCTAAGGCCTTCGTCACCGGCAATCAGTTTGACATTGGATAAAATTGGAATGGTATTCCGGCGTTCAACAACACTTTGGACGTGCTGCAGGGATTTGAAAAGTTGTGCCCGTTCGATGGAAAGTTTCATGTCGGCGTGACCCACCTGTAAGACGGGGGCGGTTCGGTGGCAGAAGGTTTGCTGTGCCCGGAAGAACCAACCCTGGAAAGACTGAGAAACAACCCCTCTTTCGAGGGCCGCTCAGTATACCACAGACGCCCAAACCCCCAAGCAAAAATCAACGCTCAGTCCGCCGAAAACCGTTGGATTTTCAGAAATACGAGGCAGTTTGCGGCAGGGCGTTTGTTTCGTTGGCGGTTCTTATACCTACCCGTTGGGAAAACCGGAAGAAATACGGCCTGATTATGCGATTTTCAGCACGCGGGTCAAAACCGCATTGAGCAGCATAATACCACTTTCCGTACAGCGAATACCGTCATCGGTGACCGCCATGAAGCCTAGGTCGACCATTTCCTGTAAGTTGGCGGCTTCAAAGAATTCAAAGGGTTCGGCGTGTCCGAAATCCGCGAATAGGTCACGGAAGCGGGCAAAAGAAAGCCCTTCATTCAGGCGCAGGTTCATCATCAGGTGTTCCTGAATGCGTTCCTCTACGGTCAGGACTTCCGCATGGGGACCATCACCGCCAGCGCGCAGCCACGTCAACGCGTCGCTGGTGTGGTCGGTGGCAAGGTGTCGCCCATCGACAGTCAGGCGTCCGTGGGCCGCAGGACCAATGCCGCCATAGTCCGCACCGCGCCAGATTGCCAGATTATGGCGGCACTCGGCACCGGGCTGGGCGAAGTTGGATACCTCATAAGCGGGGCGACCAAAGGACGCCAAAATTTGTCGGGTATCTTCAAACAGGCGGGACGATGTATCTTCATCCGGCATGCGGAGCCGTCCGGCCTCAACCGCCCGTGCCAATGGCGTGCCGTCTTCCACCGTGAGCTGATAAATGGACAGGTGCTCTCCGGCAAATTCCAGAGCCTGATGCAGTTCTTGCACCCAATCCAATGGCGTCAAATCCGGGCGGGCAGTAATCAGGTCCATGGACAGGCGGTCGAAAATCTCATGCGCCCAGTCCAGAACAAACTTGGTATCGTCTACACTGTGTTTGCGGCCCAGCATTGTGAGCCCCGCATCGTTGAAGCTTTGTGCCCCAACGGAGAGGCGGTTGACACCAGCAAGGCGCAAATCCTTTAGGGCTTGCTTATCAACCGTACCGGGATTGGCCTCCAGCGTGATTTCACAATCATTGCGCGGTGCCCACGCACGGGTGGCATCATCAATAATGCCGCCGATCAAGCTGGCTTCGGCAAGGGACGGCGTTCCGCCGCCAAAAAAGATCGAGCCAAGCGGCCTGTCGCCGGTTTGCGCCTTTAGGACCGCAATGTCGCGGCGATAGGCTTCCTGCCATGCGCCGACATCCCAGCGCCGTTTCGGTACGGTGCTGGCAAAATCACAGTAGCCACACTTGGTCTGGCAGTATGGCCAATGCACATACAGGTGAAACGCGGTTTCCGGCGCTGCATCCGGCTGTCGCGGCTTGCCGTCAGAAGCAGGCAGCAAGGAGAAGTTCGAAGGCGTTGGCACGATGAGAGATGGCATGTTTTTCATCCGGGTCGATTTCGGCAAAGGTCCGGGTATCCCCGTTTGCGACAAAAATCGGGTCGTAGCCGAACCCCTTATCCCCGCGAGGCGGGAAGGTCAGTGCACCATGGACTTTGCCTTCAACAATTTCGCAATGTCCATCCGGCCAAGCCAGCGCCAGGGCACAGACGAAAAACGCACTGCGGTCCGGGTTGCCGTCCAATTTGGTGCGGATGGTATCCATTGCCATGGTAAAGTCTTTAGCGGGTCCGGCCCAGCGTGCGGAATAAATACCCGGTGCATTATCAAGGCCGACAACGCACAGTCCGCTGTCATCAGCCAGCGCCGGAAGCCCGGAGGCTTCAGCGGCGGCAATGGCTTTCAGTTTGGCATTGGCGGCAAATGTGGTTCCGGTTTCTTCTGGTTCCGGCAGGTTCAGGTCTCCGGCGGATATCACCGTGACGCCCTTATCGGACAGTAACTCAGCGATTTCCCTAACTTTGCCTGCGTTATGGCTGGCGATGACCAGCTTTGTTTCCGTAAATTGCCGCGCCATATGCCTTATTTTCCTACGGTTGCCAGAACATGTTTCTGCATGGCAATCAGATCGGTGGTGCCTTTACGGGCCAGATCCAACAGTTCAAGCAACTGGTCATGGGTGAACGGGTCTTTTTCTGCGGTGCCCTGAATTTCCACAATGCCGCCATTGCCGGTCAGGACAAAGTTGGCGTCGGTTTCTGCTTCGGAATCTTCATCATAATCCAGATCCAGCACTGCTTGACCGTTGTAAATGCCACAGGATACGGCAGCCACGTAGTCTTTCAGCGGAATGGTCGGGATGATGCCTTTGCTGCGCAGTTTTTGCAGGGCAAGGTACAGGGCAACATATCCACCGGTGATGGATGCTGTGCGGGTGCCGCCATCGGCCTGAATCACGTCGCAGTCGATTTTGATCGATACTTCGCCCATGGCTTTGAAGTCGCAGACAGCACGCAGGGCGCGACCGATCAGGCGTTGAATTTCATGGGTACGACCGCCTTGGCCTCGTTTGGCTTCACGGTTCATGCGGTCATGGGTCGCACGCGGCAACATACCGTATTCTGCGGTCACCCAGCCTTCGCCGGAACCGCGCATCCAACCCGGCACGCGGTCTTCAACCGAAGCCGTACACAGGACATGGGTGTCACCATATTTGACAAGGCAGGAGCCCTCAGCGTGCTTGTTGACGTTGGGTTCCAAAACAATGGTGCGCAGGGCATCTGTTGCCCGACCGGATGGCCGCATGGGTGTTTCCTCTTCTAAACGCGTCTTCGATTTCTTTATGTTTACACCATGGGATTTACTGGTCCTGTCACAAAAACACAAGTGTGAAGCGTGTTTTGTTGGTTTCACCGTATAGGACTTTCACTTTTTCGCCATATACACTAAGTAGAGACCAGCGAATTTTGACAACCCCGACATAATGACGCCATGGTAGATATGCCGTTTTCTTCCGTACCCTATAATCCGATCCGTGAAATGAACCAGCGTTCGCAGGAAGTGTTTCGCCTGATCGTTGATTCTTATGTGGAAACCGGGGAGCCGGTTGGGTCGCGCACACTCTCGGCAAAGCTGACACAGCCATTGTCTTCGGCAACCATCCGCTCGGTCATGGCAGACCTTGAGGCACGGGGGTTGATCTATGCGCCGCACACGTCTGCGGGACGAATGCCGACAGAGGACGGCTTGAAATTCTTTGTGTCTGGTTTGATGGAAATTGGGCATGTGGACGCATCCGACCGCAGCATGATCGAAAGCCTGTGTAAAAACACTGGGCAGGATTACGCCACCGCATTGGAAAGTGCCACATCACTGATTTCTGGCCTGTCCCAATGTGCGGGGCTGGTGTTTGCACCAAAGGCGGAATCGCCACTGAAACATGTGGAATTTGTATCTTTGGCTGACGGGCGGGCCTTGGTTGTGCTGGTTAATCAGGACGGTCTGGTGGAAAACCGGGTTATTCATGTTCCGGCCTCGGTGCCGCCGTCGGTTCTGGTGGAGGCCTCCAACTATTTTAATGCTCATGCGGTCGGCCTCAGTATGACGGATGCCCGCTCCCACATTTTGGAAGAATTGGACCGTCATCGGAATGAGATCGACACCCTGACCCAAAAAGTGGTTGAAGACGGGTTGGCGGTTTGGGCCGAAGATAAAACAGCACCGCAGGGATCGCTGATTGTTCGGGGTCAGGCCAATTTGTTGCAAAATGTTCAGGCCTTGGACGAATTGGACCGGATTCGTGCATTGTTTGAGGCCTTGGAAGCCAAGGAACAGATGCTGTCGCTGCTGGATATCGCCAATCAGGCCGAAGGCGTGCAGATTTTCATCGGTTCCGATAATCCATTGTTCCAGACATCCGGCTCGTCATTGATTGTTGCCCCGTTCCGCTCAACATCGGAAAAGGTTGTGGGTGCAATCGGGGTAGTCGGGCCGACACGTTTGAACTATGGTCGCATCATTCCAATGGTGGACTTTACCGCGAAGCTCTTGACACGGATGACCCGTTAAACGACTTCTTCATCCCAATTGCGTAACGAAGACAAGTAGAAATCATGACCCACGAAACCAAAGAAGCTATGGACCCGGAAAACCAAGAGCTCGGTGCTGCCGAAGCGACGGAGACCGCAGCGGTTGAAGCTGCCGAACCGACAGCAGAAGATCGCATTGCCGAACTGGAAGCCGAGGTCACCAAACTGAAAGATGCCTATGTCCGCGCCCATGCGGAAATGGAAAATGTCCGGAAACGGGCCGCTGCCGATATCGAAAATCGCACGAAATTTGCGGTGCAGGGCTTTGCCAAAGACATGCTGAGCGTTGTTGACAACTTGCAGCGGGCACTTGGTGCTTTGCCGCAGGACGAAGCCGCCATGGATGAGGCAACGAAGAACCTGTGTGTCGGCCTGAAAATGACCGAAACCGGACTGAATGATACGCTGGAACGCTATAAGGTCATGCCAGTGCCGGGCGTTGGCAGTCCGTTTGATCCGCATGTGCATCAGGCGGTGCAGGAAATTGATGATCCGAGCGTGCCGTCAGGTACTGTGGTGCAGGTGTTCCAGACCGGATATGTCATCCATGACCGTCTGCTGCGCGAGGCTATGGTCGTTGTTTCCCGTGGCGGTCCCAAAGGGGAAGGTCAGGAACCGGGGGCACCGGGCAAAACTGCGGATATTGAATGCTAGGGGCTAAGCCTTAAGCCGTAAATCAGGGGCCGGGCCGGGTTTTGGCCGGACCCATACAGGAATTTGATTCCTGTGCCCCCACAAAAAAGCACCTCTATGGTTTCCATAATCACAGAGGTGCTTTTTTATTGGTTACCTAAGGCAGCCATGCCCATGCCGCATGCGCTATCAGCCCTTTCTGGCAGCCTTCAGCATGGCATCAATATCCGTATGGGCTTCCATGTGATCCGCCAGTTTGTTGAGGGTTTGTTCAACCATGCGATCATAAGAAATGGTTTGTCGATCCTGACCTGTGACGTGTTTCAGGAAAGCCTTGCGGAAGCCGTCAGCCGCGAAAATTCCATGAATATAGCACCCCATGACATTGCCATCCGCGTTCATTGCCCCCACTGGAGTATCGCCGAGAGTTACCCATGGCATCTGTAAGCCGGGGCCATCGGTTCGGCCCACGTGCATTTCATAGCCGTGGATTGGACTGTCCGACCAGTTATCGTGACCGGAGACTTCGATCAGGACTTTTTCACCTGCCATATCCGTGGTTAGGTCAAGATAGCCAAGGCCGGGGGTGTCACCGGGCAGACCTTCGATACCGTTCGGATCGCTAACGACTTTGCCAAGGCTTTGGTATCCGGCGCATAGGCCGACAAGGAAACCGCCACGGCGGACATGGGCCGCGATATCGATATCCCAGCCTTCTGCCCGCAGGCAATCAAGGTCTGATCGGGTTGCTTTTGATCCCGGCAGGATCACGACACTGGCATCCACCGGAATGGGTTCGCCCGGATTGACGAAGACCACATCCACATCCGGTTCTGCTGCCAGTGGGTCAAGGTCGTCAAAGTTGGCAATACGGGACAGACGCGGCACAGCGATAATGATGCTGGCCCCGGTGCGGCTGTGATCGCGGTTTTCCAGCGTCATGGCGTCTTCCGCCGGGAGTTTTCCCGCATCACCGAACCACGGAACAACGCCGAGGGAGTTCAACCCGGTGGCTTCACGGATTGCCGTAACTGCCGGGTCGAACAGGGTGGGGTCGCCACGGAATTTATTGATCAAATATCCGGCAAGGCGTTCCCGCTCACTGGGTTGAATCAGGGTATGGGTGCCGACGATGGAGGCAATAACCCCACCTCGGTCAATATCCCCGATCAGGACCACTGGAATGTCGGCGGCTTCGGCAAAGCCCATATTGGCGATGTCATTTTGCCGCAGGTTAACTTCAGCGGCGGATCCTGCGCCCTCGACCAGAACCATATCGCACTGGCTTTCCAGTTTGTGGAAGCTGTCCAGAATATCCGGCATTAACGCCAGCTTACGGTGGAAGAATTCGCGGGCGGTGGCGGAGCCTTGCATCTTGCCGCGGACAACTACCTGTGCCCCAACATCGGTTTGCGGTTTCAACAGAACCGGGTTCATGTCCACGCTGGGGGCAACACCGCAGGCCAGTGCCTGCAAGGCTTGCGCACGTCCAATCTCGCCACCGTCTTCGGTGACGGCAGCATTGTTGGACATATTCTGTGGCTTGAACGGGCGAACCGTCAGTCCCCGTCGCACCAGAGCCCGGCACAACCCGGCAACCAACATGGATTTGCCGACGTCGGACCCGGTTCCCTGAAACATAATCGCTGCCATAGCGCGCAACCCTTCATGATGACGTAACAAAATTGCATCTTGAGTACACCGGGACATGCCCGCTGTCCACTGTCAGCACATGGTGATGGACCGTCAGGAGGCCGCGGCTTCGTCCGACCATGGATTTTGAATATGTTGCAGCAAATCTTCCAGTGTGTGGGTCAGGCGTGCCAGATCCTGCGGGCGAGACAGGCGGTGGTCGCCGTCTTTAATCAAATCGACAATGACGTCGGTAGATTGCAGCCCATCGCAAATCCGCAGGGCGTTTTTCCATGGAACGGATGTATCCAACATGCCCTGAAGGATGCGTACCGGCCCGTCAAAGGTGATCGTGCGGTTGAATAACAGGTGCTCACGCCCGTCCAGAATTAAGGTTTTGCTGATCGGGTAGGGTTGTTCCGCATCCCCATACAGGGAAATAATCCCTTCACGCAGCAGGCTGGCGCGCTCGTGCTGGGTCATGACGTCCCACATGTGTTCTTCGGTAAAATCGGGTGCGGGGGCGATGCCGATCAGTCCCTTGATGCGCGTATCATTGCGTTCAGCCAGCATCATGGCAACACGCAGCATGACCCAGCCTCCCATGCTGGACCCAATCAGAACCAGCGGGCCTCTGGTCAGTTCGTCAATGACAGTCAGGGTGTCTTCGCACCAGCGACCAATGCAGCCATCGGTGAAGGTGCCAGAGCTTTGCCCATGCCCGAACATATCGAAGCGGATGAAGTTATATCCGTATTCCGTGGCGTGCCGGGCCAGTTCCTGTGCCTTGCCCCCATCCATATCTGACATCAGGCCGTGCAAAAATATCACAGTTGGCGTATGACTGTCGCAATCGGGGCACACAACGCGATGATAGGCGATAGACGCGCCGTCGGACCGTGGTAATATCCCGCGTTCGTCGTGGCATGGTGATGTCGACTGTGTCATGGCGCTCTCGTTTTAAGTTGGTTTGTCATTGAGGAAGGGCTCGGCCTGTGCCTTACGAGTCTCATAGTTTTAGCAGTCCTGCTGCTCAGGGCCAAGAAGGTCCGGCGATTTTGCAAATTCTTCCCCGTCTGGATACGGGGGGGGTCGAGCGCGGGACACTGGAAATTGCGGAATCTTTGCGGAATGCAGGGGCGCTGCCGATTGTTGTGTCCGCAGGTGGGCAAATGGTGCGTGAGCTGGAGCGTATGGACGCTGTGCACGTGCAATTGCCGGTGCATACCAAAAATCCGCTGAAAATCTGGAAGAATATCAAGGCAGTTGAGGCGGTTATCCGTCAGTATGATGTCAAGCTGGTTCATGCCCGCTCCCGTGCCCCGGCATGGAGTGCCCGTGCTGCGGCCCGCAATTGCGGTGTACCGTTTATTACCACCTTCCACGGCACATACAATCGGGGACCGTTGGGGATTAAAGGTCCGTACAACGCGGTGATGGCGTCCGGGGACCGGGTTATTGCCATTTCCAATTTTATTTCGCGCCATGTGCAGGAGCTATACCGGACTCCGGTTGAGAAAATCCGAGTGATCCCCCGCGGCGTGGACGTGGACCGATTCAACTCTGCCGCCGTCAGTGCTGAACGCATGATTAAGCTGGCAACGGAATGGCGATTGCCTGAAGACGTGCCGGTGGTGATGCTGCCGGGGCGTTTGACCCGTTGGAAAGGCCAGCACGTGGTGCTGGACGCGTTATCCCATTTGTCGACCCGCAATCTGCGTTGCCTGTTGGTTGGGTCCGATCAGGGGCGCACCAAATACCGGGAATCATTGGAAGCCGCGATCAAGAAAAAGGGTCTTGAGAGCGTGGTACATATTGTGAACGGCTGCAATGACATGGCGGCAGCGTACTTGTTGTCCGATTTTGTCATTTCTGCGTCCACAGATCCTGAGGCCTTCGGTCGCGTTGTGGTCGAGGCGCAGGCCATGGGCCGTCCGGTGATTGCCAGCCGTCATGGCGGGCCGTTGGAAACGGTGACTCCGGGAGAAACCGGGTGGTTGGTTGCGCCGGGTGATGGTCGTGACTTGGCGAAGGCTTTGGACGCGGCTCTGGCAACCACGCAAGAGGAACGTGACCGTATGGCGGCAGCCTGTATTAAGCAGGCGCGTGAAGTGTATTCGCGTCAAAACATGTGCCAACGGACTCTTGAGCTTTACCGCGAGGTTCTGGAAGAGTCTGGTGCATTGCCGAAGCGAGAGGGAGCCTGATGTCGGCACCGGATACGGTCGCGGCGGATGCACGCCATGTTCTGATTATCAAACTCAGTGCCTTGGGTGATGTGGTGCAGGCGTTCGGGCCGATCCGAGCCATTCGCCGCCATCATCCGAAGGCCGAGATTACGGTGTTGACCACGCGGCCCTATGCCGGACTATTTGAAGCCTGCCCGGATGTGGATCAAGTTTGGCTTGATTCGCGGCCCAAATGGTATCAAGTCAGTGCGTGGCGTTCCCTGCGCCGTCAGTTGCGCAGCGTGCGGTTTGACTGCGTTTATGATTTACAGACATCGGATCGATCATCGGGATATCGGCGATTGATGAATGGCTTTTGTCCGTTGTCGCGGCGTCAGGTGCCGGATTGGTCCGGCATTGCCAAGGGGTGCTCTCATCCCCACGCCAATCCGAACCGGGATTTTCTGCACACCATTGACCGTCAGGCCGAGCAGTTGAAAATGGCGGGGATTACGCAGACGCCGTTTCCGAATATTGACTGGTTGGATGGGGACGTGTCGGCTCTGGATTTGCCGGGGGATATGGTTCTTTTGGTTCCCGGTGGTGCGCCCCATCGCCCGGATAAGCGATGGCCTGCGGAACGGTTCGCCGCGCTGGCACGAAAGTTGGTGTTCGCCGGGATTACGCCCGTTGTCCTTGGGACGCAGACAGAATCCGATGCCATTAATGCCATTGTTGCCGGCGCACCGGGCACGATCAGCCTGTGTGGAAAGACGGGATTTGCGGACATTGCCACGCTGGGACGGTTGGCAAAGGCAGCGGTCGGTAACGACACCGGGCCTATGCACATGTTGGCTATTGCCGGGTGTCCATGCGTGGCATTGTATTCCTTTGCCTCAGACCCTGCATTGTGCGCACAGCGCGGGCCAAAGGTGGAAATTTTACGGACAGAACGGCTGAATGACCTGTCCGAAGACGAAGTTTGGCAAAAAGTGACAGAGATTGCGGGTTAGACCGGGATCTTCGGTTGACAGAACAGGCGTTGAAGGCGCATGTCTCTTGTTTCTTGAGCCGTACCTGTTAACGCATGCGGTATGTGCGTAACACTAGGGTGCGACTTGGTGGCGAAAGCCCATAATGATAAAAGGACGAAGCATGGTTGCGATTACCCTCCCGGACGGGTCTGTCCGGTCCTACGAAGGCCCGGTGACGGGTTATGATGTCGCCAGCGACATTGGCGCAGGTTTGGCAAAGGCGGCATTGGCCGTTCGCGTCAACGGAGATATGTGGGACCTGACCCGAACTCTTGAGGACGACGCGAACCTGTCGATTGTGACGGCGAAAGATGATGACGGTGTCGATCTGCTGCGCCACAGCGCAGCACACGTCATGGCGCAGGCGGTTCAGGAATTGTTCCCCGGTACGCAGGTCACCATCGGCCCTTCCATTGAAAACGGATTCTATTACGACTTTGCACGGGAAATCCCGTTCACGCCGGATGATCTGATCGCCATTGAGGCGCGGATGAAAGAGATCATCGCCCGTGATGAAGTCGTTACCCGCGAAGTCTGGGCACGTAACGACGCGATTACCTTCTTTGAAGGGCAAGGCGAGAAGTACAAGGCAGAGATCATTCGTGACCTGCCGGAAGATCAGACCATTACCCTGTATCGTCAGGGCGATTTCGTTGATCTGTGCCGTGGTCCGCACGTGCCGTCAACTGGCAAACTGGGCGATGGCATCAAATTGATGAAGCTTGCCGGGGCCTATTGGCGCGGCAATTCCAACAATGAAATGCTGCAACGGATTTATGGCACCGCATGGCCGAATAAAAAGGCTTTGAAAGCCTATCTGACCATGTTGGAAGAAGCCGAAAAACGCGATCACCGTCGTTTGGGCAAGGAAATGGACCTGTTCCACTTTCAAGAAGAAGCCCCCGGTGCAGTGTTCTGGCATCCCAAAGGTTGGACGCTGTTCCAACGCCTGATTTCCTATATGCGTACGCGCCAAGATGAGTTCGGCTATGTGGAAATTTCCACGCCGGAAATCATGGACCGCAGCATGTGGGTGACTTCTGGTCACTGGGAATCATTCAGCGAACATATGTACACGACCGAAACCGAAGACGGTCGAATTTATGCCATTAAACCCATGAACTGTCCGGGTGGCATTCAGGTGTTTAAACAAGGCATCACCAGTTACCGTGAACTGCCGCAACGGATTGCCGAGTTCGGTAAGGTTCACCGCTATGAACCGTCCGGGGCTTTGCATGGCTTGATGCGGGTGCGGGCATTCACGCAGGATGATGCGCATATTTTCTGTACTCCGGAACAAATGCAGGATGAATGCATCGCCGTGGTGCGTCAGATTTTGGGCATTTATAAAGACTTCGGTTTTGAAGATGTGCGGATTAAATTCTCTGACCGCCCGGAAAAACGTATCGGCAGCGATGCCGTCTGGGATCAGTTGGAATCTGCCCTGAAAGGTGCGCTGGAACATATTAACCTGCCTTATACCCACAATCCGGGTGAGGGCGCGTTCTATGGTCCGAAATTGGAATTCGTGCTGAAAGACGCCATTGGTCGTGACTGGCAATGCGGTACGTTGCAGGTGGACTTGAACTTGCCGGACCGTTTCAATGCCAACTACATTGGTGAAGACGGCAATAAGCATATGCCGGTGATGTTGCACCGAGCCCTGTTTGGCTCTTTGGAACGGTTTACCGGGATTCTGATTGAACATTACGCCGGACGTTTGCCCATGTGGCTGGCCCCGACGCAGGTTGTGGTCGCGCCGATTGTCTCTGATGCGGACGATTACGCACTTGAGGTTAAGGCCGCACTGAAGGCCAAAGGCCTGCGGGTGGAGACGGATCTGCGTAATGAGAAAATCAACCTGAAAATCCGCGAGCATTCCTTGGCGAAAGTTCCGGTTATCGTTGTCGTTGGTCGCCGCGAGGCAGAACAGCGCACGGTTGCCCTGCGTCGTCTTGGGGTTGAGAAACAAGAATTTCTTGCGCTTGATGAAGCGCTGGATAAACTGGTGGTCGATGCTGCCGCACCCGGTAACGCATAACCGGGACGGGTAGTTTTCGCCCTGAATTTTTTTTGGTATGTATATGGTTCGGATTGCCGTCATCAAACTGTCGTGGACAGTTCGACGGCATCCAAGCCAATACATTTGTCAGGACGGTCGTGGGATCGTCAGAATATGAACATGGGAGACGTTACATAGCCAGAGCACCGATGGGCGCGCCCAAAACGTCCCGAGAGGGACCGCGCGTCAACGAAGAGATTACCGCACAAACCATTCGTTTGATTGATGCAGAGGGGGAGCAAGTCGGCGTTGTCAGCCGCAGTGATGCTCTGGACCGTGCGTTTTCCGCAGGTTTGGATTTGGTGGAAATTTCACCGAACGCCGAACCGCCGGTCTGCAAAATCTTGGATTATGGCAAGTTCAAATATGAACTGCAGAAAAAGCGCGCCGAAGCCAAGAAAAAGCAGAAAGTCATTGAGATCAAGGAAGTCAAGGTTCGTCCCGGTATTGACGAAAATGACTACCAGATCAAAATGCGCAATGTGAAGCGCTTCATTGGCGAAGGGCACAAGGTCAAAGTCACCTTGCGTTATCGCGGACGTGAACTGGCGCACCAGGATCTGGGTGTGAAAGTCCTTGATCGTATTCGCGAAGAGGTCTCCGAAATCGCTAAAGTCGAGCAATTCCCGAAAATGGAAGGCCGGCAGATGATTATGGTGATCGCACCGCGCTAAATTATGGCGTATAGTCGTAAGTGTAGGGAGCCGGGCGCATGACCCGGCTCAATGCCACTTGGGAACTTGGCACATGTCGACAAAATCTGATCCTCGGGTGACGGCAGCACTCTCTGCAGCAGCCAGACAAATCGATGCCGTGGTTGCAGATACCGAATCCAGCGTGGAACGCATTCTTGGGCTGGTGGAATTGTTGATGGAAGGCGCCGATGCGGAAACGTATTTGCGGCTTGAAGCCATCATGGAAGCGTGTGCTTTTCAGGATCTGACCGGGCAGCGTTTGAATAAAATCAAGCGTCTGGTAAATCATCTGAATGCCAAGGCCACGATCACCATGCCAGAATCCTCTGGTCTGCAGCAGTCTCAGGCCTCTGCCGCTTATAAAGATGTGCAGCCTAAGGCCGGCAGCAAAGGCCTGTCTCAGGAAGAAGTCGATCGCCTGTTAAAGGGGATGTAGCTCTCCTTCGGCGTGCGCGATTCCTGATTTTCTGTGGTTTTTTGATGTCCGGCCTTGCTTTTTGCCGTGACATCTTGTATTCACCCTCGTTCCTGCGTCGTGCATTCGACGTAGGCGTATCGGCGGTTCGGGCGCGTTACAGTGGTGACATAAGGGCATGCCCGCCCGCTCATAAGTAAGCAACCTACCGACATGGCCTTGTCGTTATTGTCATGTTCGGTTCAGACAAAGGGACGAAAAATGCCCAAGTTGAAAACGAAAAGCTCCGCCAAAAAGCGGTTTCGGGTGACCGGCACCGGTAAGATCTGTGGGAACGTTGCGTACAAACGCCACGGCCTGCGTAAGCGTCCGCAACAAATGAAGCGCCAAGCTCGTGGCTCCTTCGTTCTGTGCGATTCTGATGCAGTGATCGTGAAAAAATTCCTGCCTTACCTCTAACGCCCTGATCTGGAGACCTGACACATGGCACGAGTAAAACGCGGCGTTACCACACACGCACGCCACAAAAAAATTCTGAAAATGGCCAAGGGCTACCGCGGCCGTAATAAAAGCTGTTTCCGCATTGCTATTGAGCGTGTGGAAAAAGGTCTGCAGTACGCATACCGCGACCGTCGCGCGAAGAAACGCAATTTCCGCAGCTTGTGGATTCAGCGTATCAACGCCGGTGTTCGCCAACATGGTATGGTGTACTCCCGCTTCATGAATGGTCTGAACAAAGCTGGTATTGCCCTTGACCGTAAGGTTTTGGCTGATATCGCCGTTCGCGATCCTGACGCATTTGCTGCCCTGGTCGGCCAGGCCAAGGCAGCTTTGGAGAAAGCCGCTTAATCCGTCCCGTTCGGGCGAGAGGATAGCGAATATTCTACCAAGCGGTTTGGCTGAGGGCCGTCCCTGCGGACGGCCCTCTTTTGCATGTTTGTCCCCAGTTATGTGTGTTTTTGCGGGGCATGGTTTTGTCACGGACCGGGCAGGTGATTTCCTGTATGGTTCTGGCACTTCGTCGAGATGTTTATCGAGGCTTTGAAAAATGGATAATCTAGCGTCATTACGGGACCAGATTCTCTCCTCGGTGGCCGAGGCAGCCACCCTTGAGGATTTGGATCAGGTTCGTGTTTCCGTGTTGGGCAAAAAGGGCCAGTTGACCAGCATGATGAAATCTTTGGGCGGACTGGCCCCGGATGAACGCCGAGAGCGCGGACAGGCTCTGAATGCTGTCAAAGACGATGTGGCTACAGCAATTGATGCGCGCAAGATCTCAATGGAAACCGAGGCACTGAACGCAAAGCTTGCGACCGAACAGGTGGACATTACCTTGCCGCCACGACCGGAAGCCGCTGGTACCATCCATCCGATCAGCCAAACTATGGATGAAATTCTGGCGATTTTCTCGCAAATGGGTTTCACCGTGGCAGAAGGCCCGGAAATCGAAACCGATTTCAATAACTTCACCGCACTGAATATTCCTGAAGATCACCCGGCGCGACAAATGCACGATACGTTCTATCTGCCGGAACAGGAAGATGGGTCCCGCTATGTGTTGCGGACACATACATCTCCGGTGCAGGTGCGCACCATGTTGGGGCAAAAGCCGCCGATTCGTATTATTGCTCCTGGTCGGACTTACCGCTGCGATTCAGACATGACGCACACGCCGATGTTCCATCAGGTCGAAGGCTTGGTGATTGATAAGGCAACGCACTTTGGTCACTTGAAAGGGTGCTTACTGGAATTCATTGAAACCTATTTTGAGGTCTCCAACGTTCCGGTCCGCTACCGTCCGTCCTTCTTCCCGTTCACGGAACCGTCTGCCGAGGTTGATATCGGCTGTTCCCGCAAAAACGGTGAATTGCGTATTGGTGAAGGCGATGATTGGTTGGAAATTTTGGGATGTGGCATGGTCCACCCGAATGTTCTGACCGCCTGCGGGTTGGATCCGAATGAATATCAGGGCTTTGCATTTGGTATGGGGATCGAACGTATTGCCATGTTGAAGTATGGCATCCCGGATTTGCGCACGTTCTTTGATGCAGATTTGCGCTGGTTGAAGCACTACGGCTTCGTTCCACTTGATGTGCCCACCGTGACCGGAGGACTGAGCCGATGAAATTCACCCTCTCTTGGTTGAAAGATTATCTCGATACCGAAGCCACCCTGACCGAAATTTCCGAAACCTTGACGGCCCTTGGTTTGGAAGTGGAAGAAATCGTTGATCCGGGCGCAGCCTTGAAAGACTTCGTGGTCGGTGAAGTGTTGGAAGCCAAACCACACCCGGATGCTGATCGCCTGCAAGTTTTGACCGTGAACACGGGTAAGGAAAATGTGCAGATCGTTTGTGGTGCGTCGAACGCCCGCAAAGGCCTGAAAGGTGTTCTGGCGCAGCCGGGCGTGACCATTCCAGTGGATGGCACTGTCCTGAAAAAGGGTAAGATTCGCGGCATCGAAAGCTTCGGCATGATGTGTTCGGTCCGTGAACTGGCTTTGGGTGAAGATCACGAAGGCATCATTGACCTTGAAAGTGATGCGCCTGCCGGGACTCCGGTGACCGAGGTTCTGGATATTGATCCGATGATCGAAATTGCGATCACTCCGAACCGTGCGGACTGTTTGGGTGTACGCGGAATTGCCCGTGATTTGGCGGCTGCGGGTCTTGGTGAGTTCAAGTCCACTCCGGTTGAGCCAGTGGCAGGCAGCTTCGATAGCCCGATCTCCGTATCCA
>JAALLQ010000196.1_pt1 | contig 44152 bp, 45 predicted proteins | sample 7245921 | NCBI WGS metagenome assembly JAALLQ01 (sample SAMN13049200, study PRJNA578106) | oil field metagenome | isolation source: filtered produced water from oil reservoir B7 | place: USA:offshore Texas | collected 2016 | reverse complement strand
CTTGAATTTACTTTGCTTTATACCTACAATTTTTTTTAAAAAATGTTTGAGCTCCTATGCAATAAAAAAAGACCTAGTATAATAACTAGATCTGATTAGTTTTTATAATTTTTCAATTACTTCATTTATAAATTCGAGGTGTTCTCTCATTTTTTCTCCAGCCTTATCAGGATTTCTTTCTATCAATGCATCGCATACTTTCTGGTGTTGATTAATCAGTATAAATCTTCTTTCCTCTTCTTCCAATAATTTTTCCCTGGCATTTACTATAAATGACTCTATCAAAGTTGAGATAGCATTTAATAAATTCATAATTAAGCAGTTTCCGGTAATCTCAGCAATCTTATAGTGGATTCTTTTATCTATTTTTGCACTTTCCTTTTCATTTTGAGCATTTTTTAAACTCTTCATAAGCTGCTGAAGCTCCTGACATTCTTCATCATTTATTCTAGCAGCCGCAAGTACTGCTGCCTCTATCTCTATTGCCATTCTCAACTCTAGTACATCCTTAGCTTTTCCCTTATTTAACATAAACATAACTGATAATGGTTCAAAAAAGCTGCTTTCAATTTTTCCTTTTATAAAGTTTCCTTCACCCTGTCTACTTTCTAAAAGCCCGATAATTTCCAAAGCCCTAAAGGCTTCCCTTATGGATGTTCTACTGACCCCAAGTTGCTCACTTAAATCTCTTTCAGATGGAAGCTTATCACCTTTTTTTAACTCTCCTTCCATGACCATGTTTTGAATCTGCTCTATAACATATTCATATACTTTTTTATTCTTTATTGGCTTAAACATAGACTTACCTCTTTCATTTATCTTCTGATATTTTTATAGATAGACAACTCTAAGATTTAATTTATATTACTCTAGGGATTTTGAGGTTTCCTTCTGTGTGATTTTGAAGCATTTGTTGCTACTTCTGTCTTCTTTTATTTAAAGAGGGAAAAACTAGAACAGCCAAAATAATTATAATCATTATGGCAAATATAAATACTGCATATACTATACTGTTTAATTTATTTCTTGTACCAGTCAAAATGTCAGATAAGGTAATAAGCTCTGTTTTAACATTTTTTTGAATTTCTTCTTTTTTATTTAGAATCTTGGGGGTCTTTGTTAACGTATTTGATGTTTCGCGTTTTTTAATTTTAATTTTTTTCGTCATAATCTGAGGTTTTTTTACTTTAATGCCACTTATAGCTTTAATTCCATTAATTGTATAGTCTACCATATTAATTATCCCTCTGTCTACTATATGAAAAAAAGCAGAACTAAACCTGTACAGAAATGTCCCCACAGGTATATATAAATCATTTTCTAAGCTAAACCATTTTAGTGAAGGGTTAATGTAGATAGGTCCTTCTTCACCTTCTCTTCTAAGAAAGGATCTTATAAATCCAAAATATATTATAAGCCCATATGCTATTACTAATAGAGAGTTTTTAATATTAGTTTTTGTATAAAAATGTATTTCAACATTTTCTTGAGCATTAAATACATCTAGTGCTTCGTCAAATACATGAAGAAGCACGTTAGGCTTGATTCCAATATAAATTACGATAATACTCAAAACCATCATCGGAATTATAGCTCTTTTCTTAAGATGGTGCTTGTATTGTCCCCAATATTTCTCGCTTTTCTCCATAAATACCGACACAAAAATCTTTGTAAGATATGCTACGGTAAAACTGCTACTTATGGTAAAAACTATCTCGGCTATTGTAAACCACGGACTATGGGATAAATGTGCTGCTTCTAACAAAGATTCATGTATTAAGGTCTTGCTTATAAATCCGTTAAAGCCAGGCATTCCTATAGTGCCTAAAAATCCTATGATAAATATCACTTTAAGCACGTTTTTATGTTTTCCAAATCCTCTTATGACATTTATACTAAGCTCTTTTAGAACCATGTATATTATACCTGCACATAAAAATAATAGCACCTTGAATATGGCATGGTTTACTATATGATAAAGCGTACCATAAACAGCAAGGGTATTATGTTCTTCAAGTAATCCTATAAGACCTATACCTAGGAGTATATATCCTACTTGACTCATACTACTATAAGCAAGAACCCTTTTTATGTTTCTTTGAAATATAGCTAAAAAACCTCCAATGAACATGTTTAGAAGACCTGCTACAACCATTATTGTAGAAAGAATCATGTCTCCTTCCATGATGACGTTTACTAGAATCATTATCCCAAATAATCCTGTTTTTACTAATATACCCGATAAGACCGCAGTAGCAGGGGTAGGTGCTGCGGGGTATGTTTTAGGAAGCCATACATGGAGGGGCACCATACTTGCCTTTACACCAAACCCTACTATTATCAGTGCTGCTATGATATACTTTATATTTCCTAGATATCTTACAGTAGCAGCTAACATGGTTATATCCAACGTCCCTGTATAGTCAAACAATAGGAATAATCCCATCAGCAAAACAAGACCACCTGTTATTGCCATGGAAATATATGCCCTTCCAGCTTCATGAGAATACTGGTCTTCGTCATGGATTACTAGCATGTAGGAAGTTAAGGACATTATCTCAAAAAAAGTAAATAGGTTTAAGAGATTTTCCGACAAAAAGATCCCTATGGTGCTTCCTAAAGTAAGCATGAAAAATGCATAATACCTATTTCTGTTTTTATATCGTATCAAGTACTGAGTTGAGTACACAGTCGTTAAAAACCAAATAAAAGCGGTTATCCATACGAATACATATCTAAATACATCTAGTTTAAGCCATAGTCCCGTTCCCATTATATCGGGAATAAAGACTTTTATTGGACTAAGAACTACAGATTTATACAGTAGAGTTACTATCATGAATTCTGTTCCAGTTAAAACTATATTGAAGGTATCTCTATATTTTTCACTTTTTCTACCTATGAACCATCCAAGGATGGATCCTAAAATAGGCAGCACAAGGATAGTAAGAATAAATAACCTATCCATCACATTATCCACCCCACTTTCAGACTACTCCTTTAACTATATTTTGTATAAAATTCAACACTACATTTGGGAACAGTCCCAGGTAAACTATTATACCCGTTAAAATTACTATCGGTATTAACATTCTCAAGGGAGGCTCCTTTTTATGAACTTCTTTTTCTTCCCCTGGGAAGAAGGCAGTAATTATTATAGGAAGTAGATAGCCTGCAGTAAGTAATGCACTCAAAAGTAATATTATTACAAATATCGCCTTATTTTCACCTAGTCCTCCAAGGGCCAAATACCACTTGCTAACAAATCCATTAGTAGGAGGAATTCCTACAAGCGATATGGAAGCTATCGCAAAACACCACATAGTTATAGGCATTTCCTTCCCTATTCCCTTAATCTCGTGTATATATTTTTTTCCTGTTTTATAATATATAGCACCTGCACAGAAAAACAGAGTTATCTTTATCACTGCATGATTAACTAAATGAAGGAGCCCTCCCGTCAAAGAGTTTTCATTAAGTAGGACAATTCCAAGAAGTATATATCCAAGCTGACTTATTGTAGAGTAGGCCAGCCTCTTTTTTAAGTTATCCTGATGAAGGGCTAAAAGAGAACCCATTAGTATTGTGAAAATAACAAGTATGCTTATATAATAATTTACATGGGTTCTATATAAAACTTGAGTTCCAAAAATATAATAGCTGATTCTTATAAGCGAAAAAATACCTGACTTTACAACGGCCACTGCATGTAGCAGCGAACTTACTGGAGTCGGTGCAACCATAGCTGCTGGCAGCCAAGAATGCAAAGGTACTAATGCCGCCTTAACTCCAAAACCTATGAACATTATCATATATATGGTCAGCAATAAATCTGGACTATCAAGATTTAAGTTTTGAAGCACTCCAAATTCTACAAAGTTTATATTACTACTTAAGCTATATATTAATATCATCCCCAAAAGAGCAAAGCTTGCCCCTCCAAAGGAATAAATAAGATATTTCTTTCCAACTCTAAGGGCTTCCTCACTTTCATTGTGTATAACCAGTGGAAAGGTTGCCAGTGTTAAAAATTCATAGAATAGATATAAGGTAAATAAGTTTCCTGAAAAACCTATTCCAACCGTTACACCTAAAGTTAGCATGAAATATATAAAAAACCTTTTTTCCTTTCCTTCATGAGTCATGTATTCGAAGGAGTAGAAGGTAGCAAATATCCATAATATTGAAGCCATTAGCACAAACAATGTTCCCAGGCCATCTATTTTAAAATATATGTCTAATAAATTGTTTATCTTTATAAGATGAAAGTCCCTGGAACCATCCGTAACAACCATCCCTATAATAAACAACAAATTTAGTATAACTACTGAAGCTATAAATACATTTCTTCTTTTATCGTTTCTAAACTTTTTTACTCCCATTATTAGTGAAGCTATCTGCGGAAACAATATAGGGATAAGTATAAGGAAGTCTTTCAAGTGAATCTCCCTCCTATCTAATTGCCTAGAATAAAGTCTTTACTTATTACTTCAATTACTCCGTTTGATGCAATACCCAGGTATAGGACTGCTGCAACTAAAAAAATTAAAGGCAATAGCTTCTTTATAGGCTTTTCCTTTTCCATAGTAACTTTTCCTTTTAAATTTTCCTCTCCGAAAAAACCATTTATAACAATTGGAAAATAATATAGTGCATTTAAAAGACTGCTAAGAAGTATGACTATAACAAGTATGCTCTTATCTGCATCTATACTTGCTATGGCAAAGTTAAACTTACTAATAAACCCAGGGAAAAGAGGTATCCCTACCATAGAAAGAGCGCCCATGGTAAATATCCCCAGGGTTATTGGCATTTGTTTTCCTATGCCCTTCAGCTTTGAAACATCTTTTTCACCGGTTTGTTCTATAATTGTTCCAGCAACTAGAAACAGAGCTGATTTAATAGTAGCATGATTTAAAATGTGAAATACTGATGACACCAGTCCTAGTCTATTTCCTAAACCTATTCCAAAGAATATATATCCCATCTGTGCTACACTTGAGTAGGCAATAATCCTCTTAATATCCTTTTGAAGTATAGCTGACACGGATCCCATAATCATACCTAAACTTCCAAGTATTAAAACTATGTTTAGGATTTGATAATTACTTACTATTTCAATTCCAAATACTCTGTACAAAATCTTTATATACAAAATTACATATGCTTTAAGGACAAGTGCTGAAAGAATACTGCTTGATGTTGAAGGAGCGTTAGAATGGGCATCAGGCAGCCATACGTGCATAGGAAACATTGCACTCTTAACTCCAAGTCCCGCCGTAAACAGTCCTAATGCAATGAGAATATTCTTTTTATATGACAGATAAACCTCAGCTAACTCCTTGTTTATAAAAGTCATATTTAAATTTCCTGTTATGGAATATACAAAAGCAATACCCATCAGTACAAGGCCTGAACCCACGCTGCTCAGTATTAGATATTTTAATGCTGCTCTTATATTCTCCTTTTTATCCTTAACTACTACTATTCCACAAGCAGCTATATTGCTTATTTCTATAAATACAAAGGCATTAAACAAATCATTTGTAAAAACAATGCCTAGAAGAGCTCCTATAAGCACATTAATTAGCGTATAATAAAGAGGTATTTTGGTATCCTTGAGCTCTTTGCTTACACTATATATTGAATACCATAGGATCGCTGAAGCTACAGCAGTAAATAAAACTGCCATCAATGCCTCAAGTACTCCTATCTGAAGTTCTATACCCCAAGGAGAATCCCAGTGTCCAACTCTGTATATATAAGAACCATATTTTTTTACATGGATTAAAGTTATAATAGATAAAATAGTCGAAACTGACATCGCTGAAAGACTTACTGTTTTTACAATATTTCTCCTTTTTATAAGCGGCATAGAAAATGCACTTATAAACAATATTAATACAATAATAAGCGGAAAATTTTTAGCTATATCCACCCTCTTCACCCCTCATCCTCATAATTTCATCTAACTCAACGGTTCCATATTTTTCATAAAACTTGATAGCCAGAGCAAGGGCAAAGGCCGTTACACTAACTGCAACAACTATTCCCGTTAGCATTAACGCTGTTGGTACGGGATTTATATAGCCCTCAACTCCTTTGTGTGCCCCCATAACGATAGGTGCCTCTTTTCCATGAATGTATCCCTTTGCAATGAAAAACAGAAATATAGCTGTATCCATTATATTCATTCCTATAATTTTTTTAATAAGATTATTGTGAAGCAGTAGTGTTACAAAACCTACTCCAAATAAGATAATTGAAGCCGTTTCAAAGTAATTTGTAAATAATCCATTCATAGCTATATTTCCCCTTCATGAAATAATGTGAAAAAAAGGTATATTGTTACTGATACCACTATTCCTACGGCAATATTCAGGGGTAGTAAATATCCTCCTGAAAGTATTTTGCCCGGAGTTCCTAAAGGAATCTGAGGAGCATATATATGGGCTCCACCAGTGATGAAACTGTATCCCTTTAAAGCGCCATAAAAAATTAGTGCACTACAAATCATCATCATTAGCCTTTTATAGGATAATTTTTCCTTGATTTTCTCCCTTCCAAATATAATTCTATAGAGAATTAAGCTGGAACCTAGTATAGTTCCTCCTGCAAAACCACCGCCAGGAGATAGATGTCCAAAAAATATAACATATATACCGAAAATTTGTATGAAAGGTATTACAATCCTACCGGTTTCTCTTAATATTACGTTATTCATTACATACAACACCTACCTTATAATCGATACTTACCACGAACCTAGCTTTATGTCTTTTCCTATGTTCTATCTTTAATCCTTTTTTAACACAATGAGCACTGCTATTACCCCTGTAAAAAGAACTGTTGCTTCTCCAAAGGTATCAAATGCTCTGTAATCTAAAATTATTCCTGTAACTATATTCATGGCTCCTGTTTCTTTAGTAGCCTTTTCTATATATCTATGGGCTACGTAATTATTGGCAGGATTATCTTCCTGTCCAAAATGGGGGAGCTCACTTACACCTATGAGTAATATTGATATTAAAATAACCGTTAGTCCAATTGATAATAATTTTTTCATTTATTCCTCCCCCTAATTCTTCTTAGAGTAAGAACAAACAAAAGAGTAGTTATCCCAGCTCCTACAGCTGCTTCAGTTATAGCTAAATCCGGAGCATTCATCTGTTGCCATAGTATGGCCATAACAAGGCTATAGGCAGCAAAAACGATGATTGCCCCCAGTAAGTTTTTTATAGTCGAAACTGCAATAGAGCAGCCTATTAAAAACAAAAGCATTATTATACTAAATATTTCCATTACCTTCATCTCCTCTGTCCCTTTGGCTGTACGCTGCTTTAGCTATCAAATGGGTTGCAGTAGGTGCGGTTATCCATAGGAAAACAACGGCTAAAAAAAGTTTTAAACTTGAATAGCTGATACCGCTGTATATCATAAGAGCAGTCAGGCATAATATTGCTCCTAGAGTATCGCACTTTGCTGCACCATGGGCTCTAGTAAATATATCTGGAAACCTTAGAATTCCTATGACCCCTACTGTGAGAAAAAATAAACCTCCCAAAAGTAAAACCCAAATCAAAATAATCTTCATGATTTCTGCTCCCCACTTTCTTCAATAAATCTAGATATAACTATAGAAGCAATGAAGCTTATTAAAGCATACACAAGAACTACATCTAAAAAGTAGGTTTCTTTTAATATAAAAGAAACTATAGAAATAAGAACTACTGTCTTTGTTCCTATAACGTTTATTGCTATAAGTCTGTCAGCAGGTTTTGGACCCCTAACAGCTCTGATAATACATAAAACTATTGTCAGTGATAAAAATACCGTTGAAAATACAAGTAACTTATCTATCATTATCTCTACTCCTCTATCTTTAATAATATCTTTTCGAACTTAGAATTTATTATCCCCTCTATATTTTTCTCCGATAGACAGTGGACTGTAAATTCATCTCCTTTAACTTCAATTGTAATAGTACCTGGAGTAAGGGTTATAGAGTTTGCCAATATAGTCTTAGACAGATCTTTTTTTAGGTTTGTTTTAAATTTAACAACATTTGGGCTTATTTTCATATCTCTGCTTAAGACTATTTTGGCTACCTGAAAGTTTGCTATTATTATTTCTTTTACAAGTAGTAAAACATACTTTATAATACAGCTAATTTTTTGTGAAGCTGTAAAATTCTTTCCAAAAAACTCCTCAATATTATCTCTGTTAAAATTATAAACTACAAGGCAGATCATAAGACCCACCGTAAAAGCTTGAAAATTTATTCTTTCAGCTAATATAAACCAAAACAACAAATAGATTAGTATAGCTGTAATATTATATTTAAGTTTTTGTTTCATTTTTACCTCCATAATTTTTTATTTCATAAATATTAATATAGCAATATTCATGCCAATACATATAAAATAATTATATATCCATTGATATTACTTATGTACATATGTTTTTAATATAAAACAAAAAAGGATTGTTTATTCAAAGACAATCCTTTTTTGCGACGATATGTTTTGTTTTGAAACACTTTTTGCTTATTATCTTGTCCAAACGTGTTTCATTTTTAAACATGTGTTTTATTTTAGTACGTTTTCAATATTATATTTGTATATTTTTCTATATAATGAACTTCTGCTTATACCTAAAATCCTAGAAGCCATTGCAATATTTCCTCCGACCTCTCCAATAGTTTTTTCTATTGCTATTTTTTCTACCTCTTCCAAAGAAAGGAGTTTATCGCTTATACCTAGTCTCTCAGTTAAGTTCCTGGGCTTCATATGGTTTGGCAGCATCTTATAGCTAAGTACTTCATTATTTTCTATAATATTGATCATCTGCTGCATGACGTTTTGCAGCTCCCTTACATTTCCAGGCCAATCATAATCCATGATCCCTTTATAAAAACTATTACTTATCCCCTTTAACTCCTTTGACATCTTTGTGCAAAACTTATTTAGAAAATAATTTGCTAGAATTTTTATATCTTCCCTTCTTTCCCTTAAAGGAGGTATTTTAATGGGCATCACATTTAGTCTATAGTATAAATCTTGTCTAAAATTTCCACGCTCTACTTCCCTTTCCAAATCTTTATGTGTTGCTGCGATGACCCTAACATCTACTGGTATAACTTCATGTCCTCCTACCCTTACTACTTCTTTGGTCTGAAGAACTCTAAGAAGATTTGCCTGAGTATCAAGAGGCATATCTCCTATTTCATCTAGAAATATAGTTCCTCCGTCGGCAAGCTCAAATTTTCCTGGATGACCTCCTCTTTTAGCTCCTGTAAATGCCCCTTCAACATAGCCAAATAATTCACTTGCAACTAGTTCCCTAGGTATAGCTCCACAGTTTAAAAATATAAAGGGCTTATTTTTCCTGCTGCTGGCATTATGAATAGCTTGTGCGAAAAGCTCCTTACCGGTTCCACTTTCACCATGAAGGAGAACTGTAGCATCATGTCTTGCAGTTTTTTTGGCAATTTTTATGGCTTCTTTAATTCCTAAACTTTCACCTAATATATCTTCAAATGTAAATCTTGCTGTTGCACCCACTATTCTATTTACTAAACTATGAATAACCTTTGCTTCCTTAAAGGTTATAACTACTCCTTCTAGTTTATCAATAGTAGTATCCTTTATTGGTGTTACCGTGGCAATACATAGAAGCTTTTTGCCATTTTTCATCCTGAAGTAAATCTCTTCTTCTTCATATTTTCTACCTTTATTTATTACTCTAAGAATCCTATCTCTATATTCTTTATAAAGTATGGTATTAATATTTTTTCCAATTATATCACTTTCCTTGAGAGAAAGTACCTTTCGTGCAAATAAATTAATATCGGTAACTATTCCTTCATTATTAATACAAATTAGTCCCTCTGAGATTGATTCCATGATAGCATAAAAATGCTTATTGGCAATTTTAAGCTGCCTGTTTATCGTTTCAAGCTTTAATTCGTTTTCGATTGCTTCAGCGGCAGCCACTACCATACCTAATGTATGGGGATGAACCTTTTCACATAATCCTGTCATACTAAGTATACCAAGAATTTCTTCCTTCTCATTTCTTATAGGGCATGCTGATGAACTCCAACCGTGATATTGTTTGCAATAATGTTCAGCTCCAATAATCTGAATAGGTTTTCCGGTAAATAGGGCTGTCCCTATAGCATTTGTTCCTATTATACTTTCTTTTACATTACAGCCCTTATACATGTTCAAATTACCATGATTTTCAACTAACTGCTTATCTCCGATACATTCTAATACATATCCATCCTTATCTGTTAGTCTTACCAGTAGCCCTGTATTACCTACAGTCTTATATAAACTGTCCATAAATGGCTTTGCCGTTTCTAAAAGGGGTTTGAATTTCTTATATCTCTCCTCTAGCTCCTCTTTACTAAGCTCAACTTCTATTTTTTCTGTAAAAGGGTCAACTCCATATTCTTTACTACGCTCCCAGGAATCAGCAATAATCTCCCTAATCAAATCCCTCTTTAATACATTTTTTGTCACAAATAGTTTCCATGCTTTATAAAAACTTTCATTTTTATTTAATAATTCTTCGGTGGGCAACACAAACCCTCCCTTCTTATATGCTTTTTTAAAGGTTAATTGCTCAGTTTATATATCATAAGCCTTAACTTAACCTCTTGTGCTAGTTACTCTAACAGTATAGCTTTAAATATCCTTCAATGTTTCCTCTGAAGCGACTTTGAAGAGTTGTTTTTACCTCTAAATCTTTTTTATATAAAACAGCTCTTCTACGGAGCCAAAAGAGGATTATTGAAGGATATCTATAAGGAACTAGCGAGACGAGTTAAATTAATTCATAATATTTCAAAAACGATAAAAATGTATAAAAAACAAGGAGCGACTTTAAGCTTAAATATACTTATTTTCCTCTATATTACTACAAACCCACAATCTCTTCAATTATTAATCAAAAATTTTTTTCAGTAATTATATACCATTTCTTTTTATGTATTTTTTTTATTTGCCAGGGGAAAACTTTTTATATAATAAATAGTTAGGCAGGTGGATATATGACATTATCAGCAACACATAAAAAAAATACTGTTAGCATTGACAATCCAGCAGCTGTTGCTTTTTTTTCTGAAACTTTCTTGTCTTATTTGAAAAATTATTATACAGATAAATATAATGAGGTAGTAGTTCTTTGTATTGGTACAGATAGATCAACAGGAGATTCTTTAGGACCATTAACTGGATATAAAATAAAAAAACATCTCAAACGATTTAAAAATGTCCACGTTTATGGAACATTGAATGAACCGGTACATGCAAAAAATTTAAAGGAAACTATAGACATGATTTATGTCTCCCATAACAATCCTTTTATTATTGCAATAGATGCCTGTTTGGGAAAGGTTGATAGGGTTGGATATATTACCGTATCTGAAGGTCCTTTAAAGCCTGGAGCTGGAGTAAAAAAATCCCTCCCCTCTGTAGGAGACATACATATAACTGGTATAGTCAACCTTGGGGGCTTTATGGAATATATAGTTCTTCAAAACACCAGGCTAAGTCTGGTAATGAACATGGCGGAAACCATTTCCGATTCTATATACTTTGGTTTATGGAAATTTGAAAAGGAAAAAAAGCACACAAAGAGCAGACTAATATAATAACTGCTCTTTTTTTATTGCATAGGAGCTAACAGCTAACTGCTGACCGCTCATGGCAAAAAGGTGACAGGCCGCAAGAAAGACCCTAAAGAACGACTAGGATTTGCCAAGAGCCAAGAGCTAAGAACTAAGAGCTAATCAGGGCTACTAACTACGAACTAACAAAGCGTCGCCAGACGCATTTGTTCCCTCTAAATCTTTTCTATTAAAACAGCTCTTCTACGGAGCCAAAAGAGGATTATTGAAGAATATCTATAAGGAAATAGCGAGCGTGTTAAGTTAATGACCATTATTAGAATAAAGAAGTATGTCTTCTACTCTCTATCATATTTGATATTTCATGAGCTGACTTATTTTTTGCGTCTACCAAAAAGGCTCCACTATTCATATCAATCACATTATCAAATACACTTAAATAACCGAGAGAGCTATAATCACTATCATAAAGTATCGCATCAACATATCCTTCATATCCGCCATCAACTATCACATATCCCATTGATTCTAAATTCTCTATTAACTCCTGTGAGACATTACTTACTGCAATAGTCTTTTTCATAAAAAACACCTCCTGATATTATTGTGCCTAGGAGGTATTTTTTATATACCACGTTTTTTTGTGATAATTTAACTTCTTGTAGCAGTTAATCTAATAACATAGCTCTAAATATCCCTCAATGTTTCCTTTGAAACGACTTTGAAGAGCTGTTTTTACTTCTAAATCTTTTCTATTAAAACAGCTCTTCTACGGAGCCAAAAGAGGATTTTTGAAGAATATCTATAAGGAACTAGTGAGGCGAGTTATCTTATATATACCCTATGTTTCACGTGAAACATTTTTATTTATTTATAAATTGAAATCCTATATAAAATATAGATAGTTTAATGCTTAATTTTGTGCTAAGTACTCTAATAGTATAGCTCTAAAAATCCCTCAATTTTTCCTCTGAAACGACTTTGAAGAGCTGTTTTTACTTCTAAATCTTTTCTATTAAAACAGCTCTTCTGCGGAACCAAAAGAGGATTTTTGAAGAATATCTATAAGGAACTAGCGAGGCGAGTTAAATTAAATTTTAAAGCTGGATATCTATAGTGAAGTTCCAAAATACCCATCTATATTTCTTCACAAATCTTTTTTATAGCCTCTATAGATTGATCAATATCTTCCTTAGTATTAAAATAACCAATACTAAATCTCACAGTTCCCTGTTCAAAGGTTCCTATAGTCTTATGAGCCAAAGGAGCACAATGAAGTCCTGATCTAACAGCTATATCAAAAGCCTTATCTAGAATAAAACTTAACTCAGATGAGTCCAAATCACCAATATTTATTGAAATAACTGAAGCCTGTTTTTTAGCATCCTGTGGTCCATAAATGTTAACCATATCTATTTTTTTTAGCTCATTTAACATATAATCAGTCAAGTATTCTTCATGCTTCCTAATATTTTCTATTCCTTTTTCTATTATAAACTTTATCCCTGCGCCTAATCCTACAATACCTGGAGTATTTGGAGTACCGCTTTCATATCTATCCGGAACTATCTCCGGTTGATAAAGGGATTCTGATTTGCTTCCCGTTCCACCTTCCTTCATCTGTCTCATATCTATACCTTCTCTAATGTATAATCCTCCAGTACCTTGAGGCCCCATTAATCCCTTATGACCTGGAAAAGCCAGCATATCTATATTCATCTTCTTCACATCTATGTCATAAACTCCTGCTGTTTGCGCCGCATCAACTAATAATATCAGATTATTTTCCTTGGCTAGCTTACCTATTTCATCGATAGGCATCACTGTGCCTGTGACATTTGAAGCATGAGTAATAGCAATCATTTTTGTATTTTCCTTTATAGCCTTTACGATGTCCTTAACATCTATAAACCCTTGCTTATCACACTGAACCACCGTATTTTCAACACCTATTTCTTCTAGTGTTTTTATAGGTCTTATAACTGAATTATGTTCCATACTGGATGTTATTACATGGTCACCATTTTTAAGGATTCCCTTTATAGCAAGGTTGAGAGAATCAGTTGCATTACTCGTAAAAATGATCTGCATAGGATTATCTATATTAAATAGCTGACAAATCAATTCCCTTGTCTCGTATATGGCTCTCCCTGCTTCAAGTGCCAATTTATGTCCTGATCTCCCTGGATTTGCACCAAATTCTCTAAAGCATTTATCGACAGCTTTGTACACTGCTTCAGGTTTTGGAAAAGATGTAGCTGCATTATCTAAATAAATCACATTATCACTCCTTTTGTTTTTATATATTATATTCATAAATTAACTTAATCTATAATATTTAAATAAAAAAGTATAAAAGAAGGTGGGAGTATTATAATCAGGTGAGATGAATTTTTCCCTCAATGCTCAAAACAGCTTTTCCTCCAACTTTTATCTCCAGTTCATTATTATTTTTGATTACATTAACGTATATTTGACTGGGTCTATTCATAAAATATCCTTGTTTGAATAAAATATCAACACTTTTCTCACATTTAATTATTCCATTTTCTATTAAGTATGCCCCTAGGGCACCGTTTGATGTTCCAGTTGCAGCCTCTTCATTTATCCCGCAGGCTGGAGCAAAGTTTCTACAAACGACTACATTATTATCTACACTTTCAATCGCAAAAGCATGGACTCCAGTAACTTTTTTCTCTCTGGTAAATAAGGCTAACTTTGAAAAATCAGGTTTTATTTTTTTAAGAGTCTCTATATCTTTAACAGGAAGCATTATATCAGGAAGTCCGGTTGAATATATCATGGGTAAAACATGAAAGTCCTTAAGTCCTATGTCACTTTTGCCAATTCCCATTATTGAAGCAATTTCATCTAACTGAGTGAAAGTATGAATATGTTTAGGTTTTGCTTGAGTCATCATTACTCTAGAAATCTTATTGTTTTTAAAAATAATTTCAACTGGCAAAATTCCTGCCAAAGTTTTCTGCCTTACAACGATCTTTTCTTTTTGTGAGTCTATCATCCCCAACTTTGCCATCAAAAAAAAAGTTGCTATCGTAGCATGTCCACAGAGAGCTACTTCCTCTGTTGGAGTAAAAAATCTTATCTGATAATCATATTCTGGATCATTCGATCGAAAAACAAAAGCTGTTTCAGATAAAGCCATCTCATTTGCAATTTTTTTCATATGAAGATCACTTAAATTGCTACCATCTAAAACTACTCCTGCCGGATTTCCTCCAAAAATGGTATCGGTAAAAGCATCTACCTGATAAATCTTTTTTTTCACTAAACCACCCCTTTAGAATAATAAAAGCGTCTGGCGACGCTTTCTTAGTTTTTGGCTCTTAATTAGTCCTTAGTTCTTAGTGCTTAGGAAATTCGTGGCATTATTTCGGGTTATAATTGTTGGCTTCTCGTAATTACCTACTCGCTACTCGGTTAAGGTTAGACTTTTCGGCATTTCTTAATTAGCCCATAGTTCTTGGTTCTTAGCAGTTAACTGTCTCTCGGTATCTGTAACCTGTGACCTACTTCTATATACTGTTACTTTCAACTTCATTCTGTATTGTTTCACGTAAAACATCATTGAGTTCTCAATAGAGAAACAATCCTATCTAAATCTTCATCTGTATAATACTCTATCTCAATCTTTCCTTTTTTCTTACCCCTAACGATATTAACCTTTGTTCCCAGAGTCTCTTTTAGAGTTTCCTCTAAAAAAATCAAGTTGCTATCCTTTTTAGGCTCCTTGAGTTTTTCTTTCTTCTCCTTACTTTTCAGCAAACTTGATACCAACTTTTCAGTTTCCCTTACAGTCAAGTTTTCATCAATGATTTTTAAAGCAACTTCCTTTTGCTTTTTAGGGTCTAATAGTCTAAGTAGCGCCTTTCCGTGTCCCCCGGATATTGTACCCTCTATTATCAAGTCCTTTACTTGATCATTAAGATTTAAAAGTCTTATAGTATTTGCTATGTAGGGTCTACTTTTGCCAACTAATTTTGCTATTTTATCCTGGGTCATGTTAAATTCATCAATCAGTTTTTTATATGCTAGGGCCTCCTCGATATCATTTAAGTCTTCCCTCTGAAGATTCTCAATAAGGGATAACTCTATCAGCTTTTCTTCATCAATCTCTTTTATGATACAGGGAATTTCTCTTAAGTTAGCATTTTTTGCTGCACGCCATCTTCGCTCTCCTGCCACTATTTCATATCCTTTATCAAGTTTTCTTACTATAATAGGCTGAACTATTCCATGGTCCATTATGGATTCTTCTAATGTCTTAATCTTCTCTTTATCGAAGTATTTCCTAGGTTGATTTTTATTTGGTTTTATCTCATCTATATTAATTATATTAACTAATCTATTCTTGTCTCTTTCACTGATATTATCCTTTTTAAAAGTTTCTTCGTAGTTTTGAGGTATAAGAGCTCCAAGTCCTTTTCCTAATCCCCTTTTATTCTTAGTATTTTTAGCCAATTATATCACTTCCTCCTCTAGTTCCAAAAATTCCTCTGCCAATTCACTATAGGCTTCTGCACCCTTAGACTTAGGATCATACTCTATTATAGGAAGTCCATAGCTCGGCGCCTCAGCAAGCCTAACATTTCTTGGTATAATAGTTGTATATACCTTTCCTCTAAAGTATTTTTTTACTTCGTCCACAACCTGTATAGAAAGATTAGTTCTTCCATCGAACATACTTAAAACAACACCCTGTATTTCTAAATCAGGGTTGAGGCTTTGTTTCACAAGTTGAATTGTATTCATCAGCTGACTTACGCCCTCTAGGGCATAATATTCACATTGTATAGGAATTATTACACTATCTACTGCCGTTAAAGAGTTTATAGTTAATAAACCTAGTGAAGGAGGACAGTCCACAAATATGTAATCATATTCGTCTTTAATTGATTTTATTATGTTTCTAAGTCTAAATTCTCTGCTGTCCATCCTTGTCAGCTCTATTTCTGCTCCTGCCAGCTGCACATTAGAAGGTATGATATCAATATTTTTAAAGTCTGTTTTTACTATACATTTTTTAATATCTTCGTCTACCAGGAGGGCATCATATATGTTATATTCAGTACTGTCTTTATCAATACCGAATCCGCTGGTAGTATTACCCTGAGGATCAATGTCGATAATCAGTACTTTTTTTCCCTTCATAGCTATACAAGTACTTAAATTAACATTGGTGGTTGTCTTCCCTACTCCACCCTTTTGATTAAATAAGGCAATAGCTTTTCCCACTAGTATCACTCCCTTTAATATCTAAATATATATTTTCGTTCTAATCTAAGTGATTCCTGCTTTAATTTATTGGAAATTTTTAAATAGACACTAATATTTTGCTTTTGCATAATATTAGTTACATATTTTACATTTTAATTAATAAAAATATATATGATAATTTTTTATTGCTTCATTAAATCATATATATTACACTAGATATATACTTTGTAATTTCCAAAACTTTTTATAGATTTAATTTTTTCAAAAGATATATCTATAAACCAGGAGGTCTTTTAATGTGGAAAATAATCTTAACTTCCTTTTGGATGGTATTTATAGCTGAATTAGGAGATAAAACACAACTTCAAACCATGCTTCTTGCTACCCAAACCGATTCCAAATGGGGAGTTTTTTTAGGGGCATCAACTGCACTTGTTCTAAGTGCCTTAATAGGTGTAATTGCAAGTACATATATAACAAAATACGTACCTCAACAATATCTCCAAATAGCTGCAGGTGGAGCCTTTATAATTATAGGAATATTAACTTTATTGGGAAAGATATAATAGAACGTATCAATTGTTTACTTTTATTATATAATAATATAAAATTCTTTTTATAGTTTTTATTATTTCTTTACAATATAATTTTATTTTTAAAAATAAAAAAAGCCGCAGATTTGATCTGCAACTTTACTGACTTTTAGGTATCTTTACAACTACCTGTATGTACTCTCCCTTATCTTCCTGTTTATATTCGGCATTAAGCCCCGTATCCCTTATGGCATTATAGGCATTTTTTAGAGTATTTAGATATATTCTGAAGTTTAATGCACTCTTTATGTTTTGTCTCTTCTCAGGCTCCTTCGATTTTGTTAATTCTTCAAGCTTGTCCTTTATTAGACTCTCAGTTTTCTTTACATTCAGGTCCTTTTTGATTACAGTTTCTAATATTTCGAGTCTCAATTTTTCATCTGGAAGTTTTAACAAAGCCCTTGCATGTCTTTCTGTCAATCCATTCTCCACTATTAACTTTTTTACAGGTTCTGATAGTTTTAAAATCCTCAACTTATTTGCAACAGTCGACTGGCTTTTACCTACTTTTTCAGCTAGCTCTTGCTGGGTAAACCCATGCTCATTTACCAGTTGATAATATCCTTCAGCTTCTTCTATAAAGTTAAGGTCTTCCCTTTGAAGGTTCTCAATTAGAGCTACAACCGCTGTATCCTGATCACTCATATCTACTACTATTGCAGGTATTAAATCTAGCCCTGCTATTTTAGATGCCCTCAAACGCCTTTCCCCAGCAATTAACTCATATAAGTCCATGTCCTTCTTTCTTACACTAACAGGCTGTATAACACCGTAGGATTTTATAGATGAACTGAGCTCTTCCAAGCTTTCCTGAGAAAAGTCCCTTCTAGGCTGGTAGGGATTAGGAATGATATTATCGATAGGCAAATATACTACTTTGTTGTTCATGCTTGTATTCTCCATCTATCTCGTCCCCTCTTTAGAAATACTATTATATTATTTTCGTCATAAACCTCTTACTTCCTGCTTATTTTTTTAAAAAACGTTAGATTTTCCTACGACATATTTCCTTATATTATGATATTTTATGCGACAAAATTTTTATCAATATATACTTAATAAAATTAGATTTCAAAGGTAAAATCTATAAAAGGGGTTTTTTGATAGGAGTTCCAGCCTTTCTGGGATATTTCATAGGAGTATGTTTGATTTTTTGTATAATAACTAAACTATGATTTATGTCACTATAGGGAAGCTGAATCTCGATTTTATTCACTACTTTTCCACCCAGCGTCTTAATAGCTGTCTTGGCCTTTGAAATTTCCTCATCGATATTAGGCCCTTTCTGAGCAACGAAAAATCCATTTACTTTTACAAAGGGAAGGCAATACTCAGATAGTATACTAAGGTCTGCTACTGCCCTAGCCACTGCAATATCATAGTTTTCCCTATGCTCTTCCTTTTTTCCGTAGTCCTCTGCTCTACCATGTATAAACTGGACGTTTGATAGATTTATTTTTTCACAGACTTCCATGAGATATTTTATTCTTTTATTAAGAGCATCCAAAAGCGTAAGTTTTAAATCTTCATAATAAATCTTTAGGGGAACTCCAGGAAATCCTGCCCCAGTACCGACATCAATTACTTTTGAGTCTTGTCTGAATACACCGGTATTTATACAGGTCAATGAGTCTAAAAAATGCTTTATTATTATTTCCTTTTCGTCAGTTATCCCAGTAAGATTTATTTTCTTATTCCATTCAATCAATAAATCTTTAAAAACAAAGAATTTTTGTGCCATTTTATCGTCAATATCCAGTCCAAGTTGGCTTCCCCCAGACTTTAATATATCTAAATTATTCATCGTCTTCTCCCCTCCTTCTTCTTTGCTGTTCAAGATATACCAAAAGAACCGATACATCAGCAGGAGACACTCCTGATATCCGTGAGGCCTGTCCTACTGATAAGGGTTTTATTTTATCAAGTTTCTCTCTAGCTTCAAGTCTAAGTCCCTCAATTTTACTGTAGTCAATATCAGGGGATAGTTTTTTCTTTTCAAGTTTTTTAAATTGATCTATTTGTTTAAGTTGCTTAGCTATATATCCTTCATATTTAATTTGTATGTCACATTGTCTTTGCACATCTTTTCTAAGCTTAGGTCTATCTTTATCTATTTCCTTTATCAAATCATAATTGAGCTCTGGTCTTTTTAAAAGATCATAAAGGGATATGCTGTTATTTATACCGGAGCTATTATTTTTCTCTAAAAATTCATTGACATCATTTGGCTTTACATAAGTATTTCTCAATCTTTTTAGTTCATCTTCTATCTGAGCACGTCTTTCAAGATATTTTTTATATCTCTCCTCCTTTACTAGTCCTACCTTATATCCTTTTTCTGTAAGTCTAAGGTCAGCATTATCCTGTCTGAGTATTAATCTGTATTCCGCTCTTGACGTCATCATCCTATAAGGCTCATTTGTTCCCTTAGTTACAAGATCATCTATTAAAACACCTATATAGGCCTCTGATCTATCTAATATAAAAGGTTCTTTTCCTTGTATTTTTAGTGCCGCATTTATTCCAGCAATAAGTCCTTGAGCTGCAGCCTCTTCATATCCCGAGGTACCATTAAACTGACCACATGAAAACAGATACTCTATATCTTTACACTCCAATGTCAATTTTAATTGTGTAGGATCTATACAGTCATACTCAATTGCATAGGCAGGTCTCATTATCTTTACTTCCTGAAGCCCTGGTATAGTTCTTAAAAAAGAAATCTGAACATCCTCAGGCAGACTAGTTGACATTCCCTGAACATACATTTCATTTGTATCAAGGCCCTCAGGCTCTATAAATAACTGATGTCTATTTTTATCGGCAAATCTTACTATCTTATCTTCTATAGAAGGACAGTATCTTGGCCCCGTCCCTTCAATTTTTCCGCTATACATTGCTGACCGATGAAGATTCTTATATATTATTCTATGGGTTTCACCATTAGTATAGGTAAGCCAGCATGATTCCTGATCAATACTTAGGCTATCATTCATAAAGGAAAAGGGAACTATTTCCTCATCCCCTGGTTGTTCCTCCATTTGATTGAAATCCAAGGTTTTTTTATCAACTCTGGCTGGAGTTCCTGTTTTAAATCTTCTCATCCTTAATCCCAACTTCTTGAGTTGTTTAGTAAGTTCTAATGATGGCGCAAGGCCATTTGGTCCGCTTTGGTAGTTAATTTGTCCTATAAAAACCTTACCTCCTAAGTATGTACCTGTAGCCATTATTACTGCCTTGGCTCTATAAATTGCCCCCGGTCTCATTATGACTCCTTTTACCCTTTTATCTTCAACTATTAATTCAACAACCTCACCTTGTTTTAGGTCAACATTAGTTTCATTTTCTAAAGTCTTTTTCATCTCAACATGATATTTACGTTTGTCCGCCTGAGCTCTTAAGGAATGGACAGCAGGTCCCTTAGCAGTGTTAAGCATTCTACTCTGAATAAACGTCTTGTCAATATTAATTCCCATCTCGCCTCCAAGGGCATCTATTTCTCTTACAAGATGTCCTTTACCCGTTCCCCCTATGGAAGGATTACAGGGCATCATAGCAATAGAATCCAAGTTTATAGATAATATTAGTGTCTTACATCCCATTCTTGCAGCTGCAAGGGCAGCTTCACATCCAGCATGTCCTGCCCCTACCACTATCACATCATATGTACCCGCTTCGAATCTTTCAACCATTCTCATAACCTCCAAAATATTTTTACAATCAAATATTAATAAATTATAAGCATTAATTTATAGTATTTTGATAAACGCTGTTTCCACCTCTTATCTTATATTAAAAAAACACTTTCACTAAGCCTGAAGAGGATTATTGAAGGATATTTGTAAGTAACTAGCACAATAAGTTAAATTTAGCAACATATATAACTAAACAAACTTACTTTCCTAAACAGAAATTAGCAAATATCTTATCAATTATATTTTCAGCAACTGTATCCCCTGTTATTTCTCCTAAATATTGATAACAATCATTCAAGTCAACAGCTATGAGATCAAAAAATAGGCCTTGTTTAATTGCTTCTATTGCCTCCTCTATACTTTTAAGAGCTTTTTCTAGGGCATTTTTATGTCTGACATTTGTAACGAAGGAAGCTTCCTTCATTTTGATTTGTCCTCCATAAACCATGTTTACAATTTCATCTTCAATCTCCTGAATCCCAAGTTCCTTTATTATAGATATTTTTATTATCTTTTTACCGGGTATCAATTTTTTTATCTCTTCTTCATCTATTTTTTGAGGTAAATCAGTTTTATTTATTAAAATTATAGATTTTTTATTTTTTACATACTTAATTATTTCCCGGTCTTCATCAGATAACTCTTGAGAGGCATCGAGTACTAATATAACCAGATCGGCTTTATTAAAAAACTCTTTACTTCTTTCTACTCCAATTTTTTCAACCATGTCCTCCGTTTCCCTGATCCCTGCCGTATCTATAATCTTCAGTGGAATACCCTTTATATTTAAATACTCCTCTATAACATCTCTAGTAGTTCCTGGTATGTCAGTAACTATTGCTCTAGATTCCTTAAGTAATGCATTAAGTAGAGAAGACTTCCCTACATTAGGTTTACCTATAATAACTGTATTAAGACCTTCTCTAATTATCTTTCCCGTATCAGAAGTCTCTAATAGCTTTTCTATTTTATTTTTAATTAATTCCGATTGATTTAATAATTCCGGATATGTAATCTCTTCTATATCTTCCTCAGTATAATCTATACTAACTTGAAGATGGGCTAAAACTTCTATTATAATATCCCTTATCTCTCCAACCTTCTTAGATAAGGTTCCTTCTAACTGACCTAGGGCTACATCAAAGCTTGTATCAGTTTTAGCACTGATCATATCCATTACGGCCTCAGCCTGAGCTAGATCAATTCTTCCATTTAAAAAAGCTCTCTTTGTAAATTCGCCAGGCTCAGCACTTCTTGCTCCATTTTTTAAAATTAATTCCAATATATTCCTGGCAGGCACTATGCCACCATGGCAGTTGATTTCCACTACATCTTCTCTGGTATAGGTATAGGGAGCCTTCATATATACAGAAAGGACTTCATCCACAACCCTTTCTATACTTTTATCAACAATATGTCCATATACAAGTCTTCTTTGGGGAAACTCCCTTATACTTGCTCCTTTTTTAGATACGAATATCTTATCCAAAATATCTATCGAATCAGGTCCACTCATCCTTATTATGCTTATTCCCGCTTCACCGGGAGCTGTAGCTATAGCTACTATAGTATCATCTATCATAAAATCACCTCAGATTTAGTTCTTTTTTTATCCATAAAGTTATATGAAAATCAAACTTCAACTGGTTAAACTTTAGGTTAACAATCCACATCTATTTATATTTTATATAATTTACATCAAGTTTTCTATATACAACCAACTTATAATTTTAATAATACAACTCATAATTATTATTCCAATTTTAACATAAAACAATAACAAAACCCAGTATAAATACTGGGTTTTTTAAATAATCATCTTTATTTGTTTAAAAAGATTACCACCCTTCTATAGGGTTCTTCTCCTTCACTTTTAGTACTTACATATGGATTGTTTTGGAGAGCTGAGTGAATAACCCTTCTTTCATAAGGATTCATTGGTTCAAGCTTTATACTCTTTTTAAACTTTTTTACTTTGTAAGCCAGCTTATTAGCCAGTCTAATCAAAGTCTGCTCTCTTTTTCTTCTATAGTTTTCCGTATCTAGTATAACTCTAACATAATCATCTTTGTCTGTATTAATAACTAAGCTAACAAGATACTGCAGGGCATCTAATGTTTGTCCCCTTCTTCCTATCAATATAGCAGCATTTTCTCCAATTATTTCTATATTTAAAGTATTATTCTTTAACCTAGCTTTAAATTCAGCTGAAATTCCCATTTTATCTACAACATTTTTTAAAAAATCAATAGCTTTCTCTACGGGATCCTCTTTAAGAGTTACTTTAACTCTAGCTGGTTTTGTTCCAAATAAGCCGAATAAACCTTTACTGGGCTCTTCCAGTACTTCAATCTCTACCCTGTCTCTAGTAGTATTTAATTCTTTTAATGCACTACTAATTGCCTCTGCAACCGTTTTATCAGTCTTTTCAACAAACTTCATACTAATCTGACTCCTCCTTAAGCTTATCACCCTTAGGCAAGAAATACTGCTGAGCCATTTGGAAAAGATTGCTTATAACCCAATATAAAGTTAAACCTGCTGGAAAACTTCTACCCCACCATAATATCATAAGAGGCAAAATTAAATTCATAGTTTTCATTGACTGAGGCTGTTCACCTGTATTCATTGTATTCATTGACAAGTAAGTAGTAATAGCTGCTATTAAAGGTAATATAATAGGATCGGGATCAATTAGGTTTGGAAGCCATAAAAATGATGCATTCGTTGCTTTTTCAAGAAGTTCAGGACTATTTGGGAAAACGTATACTTCCGGTTTTCTCAAAGCACCAAATAGACCAAAAAGGATAGGTAACTGTATAAGCATAGGAAGGCATCCTCCTACAGGATTTACCTTATGTTCCTTATAAAGTTCCATCGTCTTCACATTAAGTTTTTCTTTATCATTTTTATACTTTTCCTGAAGTTTCTTTATTTCAGGTTGAAGTTTTTGCATTTTCTTTGTCTGCTTAATTTGATTAAAAGTAAGAGGTAACAGCACCAGCTTTACTACTACCGTAAAAAGTATAATTGAAATAGCATAATTATCTACTAAGGTATAGATATAAAATAATAATGAGCCTAACGCTTTTGAAATCAAAATTTTACCCCCTATCGTTCCTGTCTTAACTTTTCTTATTGCCAAAATATTTATTTTCCAACAGCCTACGTATTACTTTAAAGGGTCATATCCTCCTGGATGAAAAGGATGACACTTTAATATCCTCTTTATAGACATCATAAAACCTTTTAAAGCACCATACTTTGTTATGGCCTCTAGAGCATATTTTGAGCATGTAGGGTAAAACCTACAACTTGGTCTCTTTAGTGGAGATATATATTTTCTATATGCCTTTATTAGTAAAATTAAAAGTCTTTTCACACTAACACCTTTCTCGAATTATTACTTCTTTAAATTAGCCCTTTCTAAAGCTCTTCTAACAGACTTTTCTACATCTTTATAATTGGCATCTTTAATCGCTACTCTAGCAATCAATACAACATCATATCCAAGTTTAATGTTTTCGCTGTTATTTCTAAAAGATTCCTTCATTAGTCTTCTTGCCCTATTCCTAACTACACTCTTTCCTACCTTTTTGCTTGCAGTAAAACCAACTCTAGTAATATCTTTGTCATTCTTGCAAAAATATACAACTACAAATTTATCTGCTATGGATTTTCCTTTTTTATATACTCCCTTGAAATCTATATTCTTTTTTAATCTTTCTATATTTGACATAGGGCCTTTCCTCCAACAGAAGTTACGCAAATTAGTAAGGGGCTTTATTCTCCTACTAAATTAATAGAATCTTATTCAATTCTTTTAAAGAACGAATAAAATTCCACATAATTGCAGAAAAAGGCCACTTTTAGCGGCCTTATGCAGTCAATTTTTTTCTACCTTTCCTTCTACGTCTTTTTATAACATTTCTTCCAGATTTAGTTTTCATTCTTTTTCTAAATCCATGCTCTTTTTTTCTTTGCCTCTTTTTTGGTTGATATGTTCTTTTCAAATCCAACACCTCCTTCGGGTTCTACAATGACATATATATTTAAATTAGTATGTTCTTTTTCACAAAGTCCGCTAAATAATTATACCTTTATACTAACCCTCTGTCAAGAAATTTATGAAAATACATTGACATAATAAATGTAGTCATTCTAGTTAAAAATTACTTGTGCTTTATGCAAGAAATTACAAACTTTTACCAGTTAAATATTAAAAAGGCTAACAGCTAACTGCTGACCGCTCATGGCAAAAAGGTGACAGGTGACGGGCTACAGGAAAGACCCTAAAGAACGACTAGGTTTTTCCAAGAGCCAAGAGCTAAGAACTAAGAGCTAATCAGGGCTAACAACTACGAACTAACAAAGCGTCGCCAGACGCATTTGTTCTAAAAAATAGAAGTGAAAAGATTATTCATCTTTAAAACATCCTAAACCTGTGGAAAAGTTATTCACATAAAATAATTTGTGGATAAATTAAATAATCTAATTGAAAATCCCTATTATATTTGATATTATCTAATAAGAACTTGTTGATAAGTGGATAAAATTATTTAGGAATGTTAATTATGCACAATTTGTGGATAAATTTGTGTATAACTTTAAGTTTTTAAACATATTGTTTGAAAAATTAATAATTTACTTTGTTTATATTATTAATATTTATATTGTTAATTATGTTAATTTATAATAAAATATCTTTTTTAATTAAATACTTTCCACAAAAATACTTAAAACAATGTGTATATCTTTATTTTACTATAAAATCTATTTATATTTAATATTATTCACAATTTTTGTGGATTTTTTGTGGACTTTATTTAAAAAAGTGTTCAGGAGGATAATAAAATGAATATTAACCTTCCAGAAGTATGGGAAAAAACTTTAGGACTAATAAAAACTGAATTAACGGAAGTAAGCTACAATACATGGCTAAAATCACTGGAACCCATTATAGCTAAAGGAAAAACGATAATTTTAGGTGTTCCAAACGATTTCAATAAGGGAATTCTTGAAACAAGATATGCTACTCTCATCGCCAATGCCATAAAACAAGTAACTTCCCAAGACTTTAACATAGAATTCGTAGTTCCGGGAAGCGATCAATTTAATAAATTGGCTCAAAAAGATGAAGTAAAGGAAAATAACCTTTTTGAAGATCCTAATCTTAATCCGAAATACGTTTTTGATACATTTGTAATAGGAAACAGTAATCGATTTGCTCATGCAGCATGCTTAGCCGTTGCAGAATCCCCAGCTAAAGCTTATAACCCTCTATTTATATACGGTGGTGTGGGACTTGGAAAAACTCACCTTATGCATGCCATAGGTCATTATATATTAGGACAAAATCCAAGTACTAGGGTGGTTTATGTTTCTTCAGAAAAATTTACCAATGAGCTCATTAACTCAATTAAGGACGATAAAAACGTAGAATTTAGAAATAAATACAGAACTGTAGATGTGCTCCTTATAGACGATATTCAATTTATTGCAGGAAAAGAAAGGACTCAGGAGGAATTTTTCCATACCTTCAATGCCCTTTACGAAGCTAACAAACAGCTTATAATCTCAAGCGATAGGCCTCCTAAGGAAATACCTACCCTCGAAGATAGGCTTAGATCAAGGTTTGAATGGGGACTTATAACTGACATACAGCCACCTGACTTTGAAACTAGAATAGCTATACTTAGAAAAAAGGCTGAACTAGAAGGGATAGAAATATCAAATGACGTCCTTCACTTTATTGCAAAAAAAATTAAATCGAACATTAGAGAATTAGAAGGAGCCTTAATTAGAATAGCTGCCTATTCTTCCTTAACAAACAAAGATGTCTCAGTAGATCTTGCTAATGAAGCATTAAAGGATATTATTTCCTCTTCAAAACCTAAACAAATTACAATTTCTTATATAAAAGATGTTGTATCAAGACACTTTAACGTAAAGGTAGAGAATCTTGATTCAAAAAGACGAACTCGTTCAATAACTTACCCGAGACAAATAGCAATGTATCTATGTAGAGAGCTTACAGACCTTTCTTTACCTAAAATTGGCGAAGAGTTTGGAGGGCGTGACCACACAACAGTAATACACGCCTATGACAAGATAAGCCAGGACATAATCTCTAATAACGAAATTAAAGAAAAAATAGAACATATAAAGAAAGAAATACAAGGGGAATAATAATCAACAGTTTTTTGTTTATAAGACCTTATCAAAATGTTGATAACTTTTTAGTCTTTTTTATGTGGATAAGTATATCTTTTATTATATTCTTATTAACAATATTCTAAACATCTAAATTAAAGCTCTTATCTTATATTAAAATGTTTATCCACAAAATAACAGCCCCTACTACTAGTACTACTATATTATATATATTTTTTTATTTATTAAAAATGAATAAAAAACAATAAAACCTGTGGATAAAATCATTTTTTTTTATTCACTAAATAATCCACAGCTTAATCATTATATTTATGCTATAAAAAACCTATTTATTCCTCAATAAAAGGAGGTTCTTGTAATGAAAATAATTTGTTCACAAAAAAAATTATCTAATGCCGTTAATATAGTTCAAAAAGCAGTTTCAACGAAAACAACTTTACCCATACTAAAAGGTATACTTTTAGAAGCTAATGAAAATAAGTTAAAGTTAGTTGGAAATGATCTGGATATAGGTATTGAAAGCCATATTGAAGCAAATATTATAAATGAAGGAGCTATAGTTGTATCATCTAGAATATTTGGAGATATTATAAGAAAACTTCCTGATTCTGACGTTGAAATAGAAGTAGATAGCCAAAATAATATTTCCATCAAATGTGAAAATTCAGATTTTAAATTAGTTGGACAAACATCCATAGAATTTCCAGAGCTTCCCCATGTTCAACAGGAAGATACATATGTAATAGGTCAGGATTTATTTAGAAACATGATAAGACAGACGGCTTTTGCCACTTCTCAAGATGAAACTAGACCCGTGCTTACTGGTGCTTTAATTGAAATAGAAGATAACAACATATCTATGGTTGCAATAGATGGTTATAGATTAGCATTAAGACAGGCCTATCTAAACAGTACTACTTCAAATAAAGCAGTGGTACCTGGAAAAACATTAAATGAAATAAGTAGAATTCTGAGTAATGAATCTGATGGAAACATATATATATCATTTACAGATAAACATATACTTTTTACAATAGATGAAGTTAGAATAATATCCAGATTATTAGAGGGAGAATTTATAAACTATGAGCAAATAATACCTAGAGAATATAAATCAAAGGTTAGGGTAAACACAAAGGAATTACTAAATAGTATAGAAAGGGCATCCTTGTTGGCTAAAGAGGGCAAAAATAATCTTATCAAGTTTTCAATAAAGGATGAGCTGATGTATATAAGCTCAAATGTAGAAATAGGAAGTGTTAAAGAAGAAGTAAACATAGATCTTGAAGGAGATGATTTAGAAATAGGATTTAATTCAAAGTATCTTCTTGATGCCCTTAAGGTAGTAGATAGTGAAGAAATTAATCTGGAGTTTACTACAAGCGTAAGTCCTTGTGTAATGAAACCAGCGGATAATGAAAATTACACCTATCTAGTTTTACCTGTTAGACTATCTAAATAATTTTTCAGAAAATTAATTTTAACATTAATGTTGTGAGTAAGTCCTCTTAATTAAACAGAGGACTTAAATTTTTAGGAAAAATTTCATGGTTACAAAGAGAGATACTTAATATACAATAAATATGGACATATTTGGAAAAGATATAAAAAAACAGTGAAAATTAATCAGCTTTAAATATATAGAGGAGGAAAAAAGATGAAGGAAGTTATGATAAATACAGAGTATATAAAACTTGATCAACTTTTAAAGTATGCCAATATAGTAGGAAGTGGTGGTGAAGCAAAGATTCTAATTAAAGAAGGCAGTGTCACGGTAAATGGAAAAGTTGTATATCAAAGAGGAAAGAAAATAAGAAAAGGCGATGTAATTGTAGTGGGAGATATAAATATAAAGGTGATAAGTGAAAAGTAAAATATATTTTTGTTTTAATTTAAAATTTTTGATATAATAAACTGTTAGCTTATTTATACTATTAAACTTTCATATAAAGAAGTAAACTGAGGTGCTTTTTGTGTTCATAAGCAGGCTTAAACTAAATAACTTCAGAAATTATGATAAATTAGAGATTGAGCTTCATGATAAACTTAATATATTTATAGGAAATAACGCTCAGGGTAAAACCAATATTCTTGAATCTATATATCTTACCGGTTTCGGAAAATCCTTTAGAACTAATAAGGATAAGGATTTGATTAAGCTTGGAAGGGAAATAGCTTCCGTAAAAGTTGTAGGGGAAAAAAGATATGGAGATATATCTATAGAAATAAGACTATGGAATAACAAAAAAAAGGAGATAAAGACTAACGGTATAAGTTTAAGCAAGCTTTCAGAAATTTTAGGAAACGTTAATATAGTTATATTCTCTCCCGAGGATCTAAAGCTGGTAAAGGAAGGACCATCGGAGAGACGACGATTTATAGATAGGGAGATATCTCATATAAATAAAAAGTATTACCATGACATAATGTCTTATAATAGAGTTCTATACCAAAGAAACAACCTTTTGAAAAAGATAAATTATAATAAAAAGCTTATAAAGACTGTTGATATTTGGAATGAAAAATTAGCAGAATTTGGAACAGAAGTGATGCTTAAAAGAAGAGAATTTATAAAAAAGATAAATTCTCTAAGTCGGTTAATGCATAGGAAAATTACCGATGGAAGGGAAAACTTGGAAGTAAAATATATAAGTAATATAAAAATAGATGAAAAAGATAAATATGAAGAAATTTATGAGAGATTTAAAACAAAGCTCGAAAAAGGACAGGAAAAGGATATAGAAAGAGGATATACGATAGCTGGACCCCACAAGGATGATTTGGGCCTATATATAAACGAGGTGGATATAAGGACATTTGGCTCTCAGGGACAGCAGAGGACAACGGCTTTATCCTTGAAATTATCAGAAATTGAGATAGTAAAGGGTGAGATAGGCGAGTATCCAATACTCTTACTAGATGATGTAATGTCGGAGCTCGATATAAACAGGCAAAAATTTCTAATTAAGAGTTTAAGGAATGTACAAACTTTTATAACAATAACAGAGATACCAAAGCTTATGGTTCCACTGGTAAAGGAAGGATATATATTTAAAATTTCTAATGGAAATGTTACTAAAGAAATATAAGAAATAGTAATGACATGTCAAAATTAGCTTTTAGAATTTAATACCTATAAATAGTTTAATTAGATAGTCAGGAGGGAAATGAATGGCTGAAAAGGTTAATCAAGAATATAATGCCAAACAGATTCAAGTTTTAGAAGGTCTTGAACCCGTTAGAAAAAGGCCTGGGATGTATATAGGTTCAACGGGACCCAAGGGGCTTCATCATTTGGTTGAAGAAATAGTTGATAATAGTATAGATGAGGCTTTGGCCGGGTACTGTAAAAATATTCAGGTTATAATAAATAAAGATAGCTCCATATCTGTATGTGATGATGGAAGAGGTATGCCGGTTGATATACATCCTAAAATAAAGAAACCAGCGGTGGAAGTCATTCATACTGTGCTTCATGCGGGTGGAAAATTTGGAGGCGGTGGATATAAGGTTTCCGGAGGTCTCCATGGTGTAGGGGCCTCTGTTGTGAATGCATTATCAGAGTGGTTTGAAGTAGAAATAATGCGAAACGGAAAGGTATATCATCAGAGATATGAAAGAGGTAAAACAATTACAGAACTCAAGGTAATTGGACAAACAGATAAAACCGGTTCAAAGTCAACTTTTAAACCTGATAAAGAGATATTTGAGGAAACAGAGTTTAAGTTTGAAACATTGGAACATAGACTAAGAGAGTTGGCCTTTTTGAATAAAGGTGTAAAAATAATTCTAGAAGACAAAAGAGAAAAACAAGAAAAAAAGGTAAAGTTTTATTATGAAGGTGGAATAAAGGAGTTTGTAAAGCATCTAAATAAAAACAGAAATGCAATCCACAAAACGATACTTTATAATGAATCAGAAAAAGATGGAGCAGTAGTAGAGCTAGCCCTTCAATATACAGACGGATACTCAGAAAATATTTTTACCTTTGCAAATAATATTAACACCCATGAAGGAGGAACCCACTTAAGTGGTTTTAAGAGTGCACTTACTCGAGTAGTAAATGACTACGCAAGAAAAAACGGGTTTTTAAAGGAAAAGGATAATAATTTACAGGGAGAAGATATAAGAGAAGGTCTAACGGCTATAGTTTCAGTCAAGCTTACGGAGCCCCAGTTTGAAGGACAGACTAAGACCAAGCTTGGTAACAGTGAGATAAGAGGTATAACTGAATCTATTACTTCAGAAACTGTGCAAGCTTTTCTAGAAGAAAATCCAGGTGATGCAAAAATTATAATAGATAAATGTATTAAGGCTGCAAAAGCTAGAGAAGCTGCAAGAAAAGCAAGGGAGCTTACCAGGAGAAAGGGAGTTCTTGATAATTTAACTTTACCTGGAAAATTGGCAGACTGTTCAGAAAGGGATGCTTCTAAGAGCGAAATATTTCTCGTGGAGGGTGATTCCGCCGGTGGTTCCGCTAAGCAGGGTAGAGATAGAAATATACAAGCTATACTACCACTTAGGGGTAAGATAATGAACGTCGAAAAAGCCAACTTTGTTAAAATACTTAACTATAATGAAATAAGAGCTATGATAACTGCCTTTGGTTGTGGTATAGGAGACGAATTTGACATTGAAAAACTAAGATATCATAAGATAGTAATTATGACCGACGCCGACGTGGACGGTGCCCATATAAGAACACTACTTTTAACTTTTTTCTTTAGATATATGAGACCCCTTATAGAACAGGGATATGTATATATAGCACAGCCTCCTCTGTATAAAGTTAAAAAGGGGAGAACCGAATATTATGTATATACTGATAGAGAACTCGATAAACTCTTAAATGAAATAGGGAGAAATGGTATATCTCTACAGAGATATAAAGGTCTTGGTGAAATGAACCCCGAACAGCTTTGGGAAACTACAATGGATCCAGAAAAGAGAACTATCATTCAGGTAACTATTGATGATGCCATAGCTGCTGATGAAATATTTACAACACTTATGGGAGACAAAGTAAAGCCTCGTAGAGAATTCATAGAAAACAATGCTAAATATGTAAGTAATTTGGATGTATAAGGAGGGCATTTAGATGGAAGAAAATAAACAAAGTGTTATTCAAATTGATATAGCTGAAGAAATGAAAAAGTCCTATATAGATTATGCAATGAGCGTAATTGTAGGTAGAGCCCTTCCAGATGTAAGGGACGGACTTAAGCCTGTCCATAGAAGAATACTGTATGCAATGAATGAATTAGGTTTGTCTCCGGACAAGCCTTACAGAAAATCCGCCCGTATAGTCGGAGATGTTTTAGGTAAATATCATCCCCATGGAGATAGTTCCGTATATGATGCCATGGTTAGGCTGGCTCAGGACTTTTCTACAAGGTATATGCTTGTAGATGGTCACGGAAACTTCGGCTCTATAGACGGTGATAGTGCTGCAGCTATGAGATATACAGAGGCAAGACTTGCAAAACTATCAGTAGAAATGCTTAGAGATATACAAAAAGAAACTATAGACTTTGCTCCGAACTTTGATGAAACACTAAAGGAACCAGTAGTACTTCCAAGTAGATTTCCAAATCTTCTTGTAAACGGTTCGAGTGGTATAGCTGTAGGAATGGCTACATCCATACCTCCCCACAACCTTAAGGAAGTAATAGATGCTACGGTAAAACTTATAGATGATCCTGATGCTGATGTAGAAGATATGATAGATATAGTTAAGGGACCTGACTTTCCTACAGGCGCTATAATAATGGGAAAAGAAGGGATAAAGGAAGCTTATAGAAAAGGTAAGGGAAGAATTACTGTAAGGGCTCAGGTTGAAATTGAAGATATAGGCAAAGGAAAGCAGGCAATAATAGTCAACGAAATACCATATCAAGTAAATAAATCAAAGTTGATTGAAAGTATAGCAAACCTGGTAAAAAATAAAAAGATAGAAGGCATTACGGATTTAAGGGATGAAAGTGATAGAAATGGTATAAGAGTAGTAATAGAGCTTAAAAAGGATACAAATCCCAATATAGTTCTCAATAAGCTCTATAAACATTCACAGCTTCAAACTACTTTTAGTATCATTATGATAGCCCTTGTTGACGGACAGCCTAAGGTTTTAAACCTATACCAGATGCTTAAACATTATCTTGACCATCAGAAGGAAGTAGTAACGAGAAGAACTCAGTATGATCTTAAAAAAGCTGAGGATAGGGCTCATATATTAGAGGGATTAAAGATAGCACTAGATAATATAGATGCTATAATAAGCCTTATAAGAGGTTCTAAAAACGTAGCTATAGCTAAAGAAGGGCTGATAAAAAACTTTAATCTTACCGATGTACAGGCTCAAGCCATACTTGATATGAGACTCCAAAAACTTACTGGACTAGAAAGAGAAAAAATAGAGGAAGAATATGAGGAGCTTATAAAACAAATAACAAGATTTAAAGAGATTCTTGCAAATGAAAGATTATTATTAAATATAATAAAGGAAGAACTAATTGAAATAAGGGATAAATATCGTGATGAGAGAAGAACAAAGATATCCCTTAAAGAAGATGAAATAGATATAGAAGATTTGATAGATGAAGAAGATGTATTTATAACACTTACCCATCTAGGTTATATAAAGAGAGTTCCAGCAACTACCTATAGAAGCCAAAGAAGAGGTGGAAAGGGAGTATCAGGTCTTTCAACGAGGGATGAAGATTTTGTTGAAGACATATTTATAACCTCTACCCATAACTATATACTTTTCTTTACCAATCGCGGAAAGGTGTATAGATTAAAGGCGTATGAGATACCTGAGGCAAAGAGACAGGCTAAGGGAACCAACATAGTTAATCTACTGTATCTGGAACCTAATGAAAAAATAACTGCAGTAATTCCAATAAAGAAATTTAGTAAAAAAGGATACCTAGTAATGGCAACCAGACATGGAATGATTAAGAAGTGTGAGTTGTCACAATTTGATACTTCAAGAAAAACGGGACTTATAGCAATAAGCCTTAGGGATGGTGACGAACTTATTAGCGTAAAGTCAACCACTGGAAATAATGAGTTGATTATAGTTACTGAGGAAGCTATGTCAATAAGGTTCAACGAAGAAGATGTTAGAAGCATGGGAAGAACTGCAATGGGAGTAAAGGCCATAACATTAAACGAAGATGACTATGTAGTTGACATGGGACTAGTGAATGAAGGAGACGATCTGTTAGTAGTAAGTGAAAATGGCTATGGTAAAAGGACAGATTTAGATGAATATAGAATTCAATCAAGGGGAGGTAAAGGTATAAAGACCTATAATATAAGCGATAAAACAGGAAAGTTAGTTGGAGCTAAGATAGTCAATGAAAAAGACGATATAATGCTTATAAATACTTCTGGTGCGGTGATAAGATTAAAAGTAGATGGAATATCCAGACTAGGAAGAAATACTCAAGGCGTAAGACTTATGAGATTTAATGAAGGTAGTAACATAGTTTCCATTGCCAAGTTAGCTAAAGATATGGAAGAAGATAAATAATAAAAATGTAAGGGAGTAGTATCTCTTACATTTTTTTATATAATTACTAAATATTAAAAATAATAATAAAATGTATAATAGTTTTTTTAATTTCAAATTTGTTTAATAAAGTAAAAATTTATGATATGATTAAAAAAATGTTTAGTATAAGTTGAGTATGGGTATATTAAAAATAGTTTTTTTGAGGGGGGCTATGCATGGCTTTAGATATTAAAAAAAGTTTTATAGATGACAAAAATTTGTGGAACTTTGAATTAATTGGAGAAGTAGATATTTATACTTCACCTGAACTCAAGGAAATTATAAGTAATTCTTTAAAAGAAAAAGAATCAAATATAAGATTGGACTGTGAAAGATTAGAATATATTGATAGTACAGGCCTTGGAGTATTGATAGGCATACTTAAAACACTTAAAAGAAGTGAAAGAGATATTATAATCGCTAATCCAAAATCAAATATATCAAAATTATTAAAAATAACCGGGTTAGATAAAATTTTTATTATGGAATAAGATCTTTTAGGAAGGTGAATTGCTGCCATGTTTATTAAATCAAAAAAAAAGGTGGAAGACTTGATGAGCGAAAATATCTCAATATCTTTACCCAGTAAACCTGAATATGTAAGTATTGCAAGGCTTACAGCATCTGTTATCGCAAATAAAATGGGATTTAACGTGGAGGATATAGAGGATATAAAGGTTGCAGTTGGAGAAGCTTGTAACAATGCCGTATTACATGGGAATCAAGATGATAACAACTTTGATGTAGAATTTACTGTACAAGATGATAGTTTTATTATTGAAATTAGGGACAAAGGCAAAGGGTTTGAAGTAGATAAATGTCCCGAGCCAGATCTTTGTGCTCCAAAAGAAAATGGTCTAGGAATATTTATAATAAAGTCACTTATGGATGAGGTTGAAATAGAATCTTTTTGTGGAAAAGGCACTGTTATAAAGATGTTTAAGTATCTAAAGGAAGAGGTGTAGATTCGGTAAAGTGTTTATTTGGGGGATGATGATACATGGAAAGCGTTGTTAAGCCAACGATGAAACATAAAGTACGATCCTTAAAAGAAATTGAGAGTAAGGAACTTTTTAAAATGTTTAAAGAAACAAAGGATAAAGCCATAAGAAATGAACTGGTTAACAGATATCTTTACATATCTGAAATCCTTGCGAAAAAGTATATAAATAAAGGTATAGATTATGAAGATATATACCAGGTTGCATCTCTGGGATTAATTTATGCTATAGAAAGATTTGATGTAGATAAGGGCTTTGAATTTTCAAGTTTTGCTACGCCAACTGTTATTGGAGAAATAAAAAAGTACTTTAGGGATAAGGGATGGTCTGTAAGAGTTCCTAGAAGAATCCAGGAATTATCTAAAAAGGTAAATATAGCCAAGGGAAAACTTCAGCAGGATTTACAAAGAGTTCCTAAAATAAAAGATATTGCTGATTATCTGCACGTTACAGAGGAGCAGGTAATAGAAGCGATGGAGGCAAGTCATGTGTATACACCTAAATCCCTTGATATAACCTATGATAAAAATGGAGATGATAAAGATGTTCAATTAATGGATATTGTAGGTGAAGATGACAAGTATTTTGATACCATTGAGAATAGAGATTTTATAAAAAAATGTCTAGAAAATCTCAATGAGGTTGAAATAAAAATAATAAAAGATAGATTCTTTAAAAATAGAACTCAAGTTGAGGTTGCATCTGAATTAGGAGTTTCTCAAATGACAATTTCCAGAATGGAAAAGAAAATAATTAAAAGACTTAGAAAAGAATATCAGAAAATAAGAGAACTATAAAAAAGCTGACAACTGTACAAGATAAGTTGTCAGCTTTTTGTATTCGGTTAATAAGTTAACCTCTTGTGCTAGCTATTCTAACAGTATAGCTTTAAATATCCTTCAAAGTTTCCTCTGAAGCGACTTTGAAGAGATGTTTTTACCTCTAAATCTTTTCTATTAAAACAGCTCTTCTACGGAGCCAAAAGAGGATTATTGAAGGATATCTATAAGGAACTAGCGAGGCAAGTTAAGTTAAAAATTTAAAAAGAAACAAAACCCATTTTTTTCTTAACTTCATTTAATACTTTGTTTGAAGCTTCTCTTGCTTTTTCTGCTCCTTCCTTGAGAACTTTTTCAACTTCTCCCGATTCAACAATATCGTAATATTTTTGTTGGATAGGCTCTAGGGTCGATACCACTACGTCAATCAAGTCCTTTTTAAAGGCACCATAACCCATTCCTTCATATTTCTTTTCAATATTTTCAATAGAGATTCCGCTTAAAATATTATAGATAGTAATTAAATTACTAACACCAGGTTTGTTTTCTAGGTCATATCTTACTTGGCTTTCGCTATCTGTTACGGCCTTCATTATACTTTTCTTTATTTTTGAAGGACTGTCCAACAAGTTGATTTTACTATGTTTGTTTTCATTACTTTTGCTCATTTTGCTTGTAGGATCGTCTAGTGACATTATTCTGGCACCAAATTTTGCTATTAAGGGTTCAGGTATAACAAAGGTATTACCATACTTGTTGTTAAATCTCGTTGCAATATCACGGCACAGCTCAAGATGTTGTTTTTGATCTTCGCCAACCGGAACATAATTAGTATCATAAAGAAGTATGTCTGCTGCCATTAAAACAGGATAAGTATATAGACCTGTAGTAACAGTTTCTTTTCCTTGGCTTTTGTCTTTAAATTGGGTCATTCTGTTCAGTTCACCGATGTATGTGTTACATTGTAATAGCCATGCAAGTTCAGTATGGGCAGGCACATGGGATTGTACGAACAAAGTTACTTTTTTTGGATCTAATCCTACTGCCATATAAAGGGCTGCAAGCTTTAATGTATTCTCATGGAGATCTTTAGGATCTTGAGGGACCGTAACTGAATGTAAATCAACTATGCAAAAGAAACAGTCCATTTCATCTTGAAAATCTACAAATCTTCTAATGGCACCAATATAATTTCCCAAATGGATTTCAGAAGTGGGTTGTACACCAGAAAGAACTCTCTTCATAAAAATACCTCCATAAAATTATTTAAAAAATGAATTCATACAATATATTTTACTATTACTGATTATAATATACCAATTATTACTATAACACAATAAATAATATAATAAAACCTTGAAGAATACAGGTAAAGACTACCAGCATGGAACTTATATAAAAAATGTTATATATCAAATAATATTGTTCTATTGACAACAATATTACAAAAATTTAAAATAAAAATAATTATATTAAATAAAATTAAAAAATATTCAATCCAATTTATCAAGCTTAGTTTCAACAATGTTTTTTTTGATGAAAGATATATATAAGAGGGGGAGTTATTTTGAAAAGAAAAATAGCTTTATTATTAGTGTTTGTTTTGATGTTTGCAACCTTTGCAGCTGGATGTGCCGTAGAGAAAGTTGATAATGAAGAAAAACAAGAATCAAGTAACTCACAAGATTCAGATGTTATCAAGATAGGTGTTTTTGAGCCGCTTACTGGACCAAATGCTGCTGGTGGGGCATTAGAAAAAGAAGGTATTGAATTAGCAAAAGAGCTTTACCCGGAAGTTTTGGGAAAGAAAATTGAAGTAGTTTATGTTGACAATAAATCTGATAAGGTGGAGGCTGCTAATGCAGCGACAAAACTAATTGATCAAGAAAAAGTATCAGTTATTATAGGTAGCTGGGGCAGTGGATTCTCTATTTCTGCTGGTGAAGTTATTAAGAAATCCGAAAGAAAGGTTCCGGCAATAGGAACTTCATGTACGAATCCCTTAGTTACTAAAAATAATGATTATTATTTTAGGGTAGCTTTTGTTGACCCTTTCCAAGGTAAGGTTATGGCAAACTATGCCTACAAAGAAGTTGGCGCTAAAAAAGTAGCATTTATTATTGAAAAAACTAATGATTATGCAGTTGGATTAGCCAAATTCTTTGAAGATACTTATAAAGAGTTAACAGGCGATGAAAATGCGGTAGTATATAGAGCATACTATCAGACAGGAGATCAGGACTTTACTGCTCAGCTAGGAAATATTAAGGAGTCCGGAGCAGAAGCAATATTTGCACCAGGTAACTTTACGGAATCTGCACTTATAATGAAACAGGCCAAAGAGCTTGGAATTGAACTTCCAATACTTGGCGGAGACACTTGGGAAACTCCTGAAGTTATAGAAATAGCTGGAGAAGCGGCAGAAGGTGTTGTATTTTCAACATTCTTTGATGTAAATGCAGAGCTTACAGATACTACTACTGAATTCTTAGAGGCATATAAAGCGAAATATAATAAAGAACCGGCAGCCGTTACGGCTTTAGCTTTTGATGCATATTTACTTGCACTGGATGCAATTAAAAGGGCAAATAGCACTGATCCTGAAGCCATAAGAGATGCCCTTGAAGCAACTAAAGATTTTCCAGGAGCAGCAGGAGTTGTTAATTTTGATGAAAACGGCGATGCAGTTAAAGCCGCTGTAATAAAAACTATTAAAGACGGTAAATTTACTTACTTGACAACTGTTGAGCCAAATTAACTTAATATAAGAGTATATAATATACTATTTTATTATAGTGTAGACTTCCCAGAGGGGAAGTCTACATTACTGTTAAAAAATCCTTGGAATAATTAAATTAGTATAATAAAAATTTCACATTAGATATGGGGGAAAAAATATGGCTTTACAAACTATTTTGCAGCACCTAGTCAATGGGATTTCCCTCGGTAGCTTATATGCACTTTTGGCTATAGGCTATACGATGGTATATGGTATTCTAAGACTTATTAATTTTGCCCATGGAGATATATTTATGTTGGGGACTTATATAGCATTTTATTCAATGACTGCATTCTTCCTTCCTTGGTGGATATCATTTCTAATAGCAATTATAGTTACATGTATTTTTGGTATAGTTTTAGAAAGAGCAGCATATAGACCACTTAGAGATTCACCTAGAATTTCTGTTATGATATCAGCTATAGGAGCATCATTCCTCATAGAAAATCTAGCTATAGTTGTTTTTGGAGGTAGACCAAAGGCTTTTCCAATACCTACTATTTTTTCTAAAATATTAAATATAGGTGGAGTTTCTATAGTAAGTGTTTCAATATTTATTCCTATAATAACTGCAATAGCCTTATTTATATTAAACTATCTGGTAAATAATACAAAAATAGGTATGGCTATGAGAGCCGTATCAAAGGATTATGAAGCAGCAAGATTAATGGGTATAAATGTTAATAACATAATCTCTTTTACCTTTGGAACGGGATCAATTTTAGCAGCTATAGGTGGTGTAATGTGGGGGCTTAAATATCCTCAGCTGATACCACTTATGGGACTTATGCCCGGACTTAAATGTTTTATAGCTGCTGTTGTTGGAGGAATTGGAAATATTAGAGGTGCAGTTTTAGGGGGATTTATACTAGGCCTTGGTGAAATATTAATAGTTGCATTTTCGCCGACATTATCAGGATATAGAGATGCTTTTGCATTTGTCCTATTAATAGTGATACTTCTTGTTAAGCCATCTGGATTATTAGGACAAAATACAACGGAGAAGGTGTAGATTATGAGTAAAAAGACTAAATTAACATTAATCTCGATTATTGCTTGTATAGGTATTTTATTTATTTTAAACAGTACATTGGGCTCTTACCAACTAAGGATTTTAAACTTATGTGGTATTTACGTAATATTGGCCCTAAGCTTAAACCTTATAAATGGATTTGTTGGATTATTTTCTTTGGGTCATGCAGGATTTATGGCTATAGGAGCTTATACCAGTGCATTACTTACCATGCCTCCAGAAGCAAAGGAAATGAACTTTTTCCTTAAACCGATAGTTCCTTGGCTTGCAAATGTTCAATTATCATTTCCAATAGCACTTTTTATGGCTGGAGTTCTTGCTGCAGGAGCAGGAGTTTTAATAGGAGCTCCTGTCTTAAGATTAAAAGATGATTATTTGGCAATAGCTACTTTAGGTTTTAGTGAGATAATAAGAGTCATATTTACAAATACACAGAGTATAACTAATGGTGCGTTAGGTATAAAAGGGCTCCCTTATATAGGAATCTTTAACAAAGCAAGTGAAGCCATATGGTGGACTTGGGGAGTTGCAATAATTACTATAATTTTCATGGCACTACTTATAAATGGAAGTTACGGGAGAGCTTTCAAAGCTATTAGGGAAGATGAAATAGCTGCTGAAGCTATGGGGATAAATCTATTTAAACACAAGCTAATGGCTTTTGTAATAGGTTCATTTTTTGCAGGTATAGGAGGGGCACTACTTGGCCATCTTATGGGTACAATAGACCCCCTTATGTTTAGATTCCTTTTAACATTCAATATAGTCCTTATTGTTGTTCTTGGAGGTATAGGAAGTATAACGGGGAGCGTTATCTCTGCCGTTATAGTTACTATAGCTATGGAAGCTCTGAGAGTTCTTGATGGAGATATGCAAATTGGTTCTTATATTATCAAGGGTATACCTGGAACTCGTATGGTTGTTTTCTCAGCTTTACTTATGATAGTTATAATCTTTTATCAAAGAGGAATTATGGGAACCAATGAATTTACTTGGGATTGGATATTAAAAAGACAGAAGAAAATATCTGAACCTTTAAATAAAGAAAAAGTCAGTTAAAAGGAAGTGAAAAAGTGGCTATTTTAAAGACGGATAAAATAACTATGAAGTTCGGAGGTCTTACTGCTGTTTCTGAATTTGATATGAAGATAGAAAAAAATGAAATTATTGGTTTGATTGGACCTAATGGAGCCGGGAAAACTACTTGCTTCAATATGATTACAGGTGTATATACCCCTACAGAAGGAAAAATATACTTTGAAGATAAAGATATAACAGGAGAGAAAACCCATGAAATAACTAAACTGGGAATAGCGAGAACTTTTCAAAATATAAGACTTTTTAAGGAATTATCTGTATTGGATAATGTATTAATAGCAAATCATATGAGACTAGGCTCAAATTTATTTTCTTCAATTATAAAAACTCCCGATTACAGGAAAAAAGAAAAGAAAATAAGAGAGAAATCATTATCCCTACTAAGGGATGTAGGGTTAGAAGACCTTAAAGATGAGAAGTCTTCGTCTTTACCTTATGGTAAACAAAGAAGATTAGAAATAGCTAGAGCGTTGGCTACAGACCCTAAGCTTCTTATTCTTGATGAACCTGCGGCGGGAATGAATCCCCAAGAATCAAATGAGCTTATGGATTTTATTAGAGATATTAGAGATAGATTCGATCTTACTATATTTTTGATTGAACATCATATGCAAGTAGTCATGGGAGTATGTGAAAGGATATATGTTTTAGACCATGGAGTAAAGATTGCTGATGGAACACCTAATGAGATACAAAATAATGAAAAAGTAATAGAAGCTTATTTAGGGGTGGATTAAATGTTAAAAATAAGAGATTTAAATGTCCACTACGGTGGTATTCATGCCTTAAGGGGAATAAGTATAGATGTACCGGAAAATAAAATCGTTACTTTAATAGGAGCTAATGGTGCTGGAAAAAGTACTACTCTAAGGAGTATTATTGGCTTAGTTAAAAGCTCCAGCGGAGAAGTAGTATATAACGGTGAAAATATTTTAAATAAAAGAACAAGGGATATAGTGTCAAAGGGAATAGTTATGGTACCCGAGGGAAGAAGGGTTTTTCCAAATCTTAACGTAGAAGAAAATCTTATTTTAGGTGCTTATATTAGGAAGGATAAAGAAGCTATTAAAAAAGATATGAATTTTGTGTATGAGTTATTTCCCAGACTTAAAGAGAGAAAGTGGCAAAAAGCTGGAACCATGTCTGGTGGTGAGCAGCAGATGCTTGCTGTTGGAAGAGCACTTATGACAAAACCGAAGCTTTTATTAATGGATGAACCTTCATTAGGTCTTGCTCCACTTATTGTAAAGGATATTTTTCAAATAATTAAAGAGATTCACAAAGATGGGGTAACGATACTCCTGGTTGAACAAAATGCAAAGGCAGCCCTTGAAATTGCTGATTATGGATATGTACTTGAAACGGGAACTATAGTTCTTGAAGGTAAGGGGAAGGATTTATTAAATAATGATGATGTACAAAGGGCATATCTTGGAGAAGCAAAATAGAGTGATTGAAAGTCAGGTATTTTAACCTGACTTTTAAATTTGTTGTATTTATTTTTGATAGAATCAGAATAATAATGTACGATTAAAGATATATATTTTTATGTTTGATTTGTGGAAATATGAGGTTTTTATCTCATAAGAATAGTTTATTAAAAATATTATAGGTTTTAAATTAAGGTAATGTATGTTAATTTTCTTTTATATCAAAAGAGGTGATAGATTTGTTAAAATATGAAGAGTATGAAAAGATAAAAAGCAATTGTATAAAGGAAAGTGATGAACCCATCGTATTTGGGGAAGGAAGCTTGAATGCAAGGGTAGTTTTGGTAGGAGAGGCCCCAGGGGCTAAAGAGATAGAGCTGAGAAGGCCTTTTGTAGGACAAGCTGGAAAAAATCTTGATGAATTTTTAGATACAGTAGGATTAAAGAGAGAGGATATATATATAACTAATGTGGTAAAAATAAGGCCCTATAGAATAAATAAGAAAACTGATAGAAAAGTAAATAGACCCCCAAATAAGAGAGAAATAGAAAAATATTCTAAGTATCTTTTTAAAGAATTAAAGATAATAAAGCCTAATATAATAGTTACCCTTGGGAATGTACCACTAAAAACATTGCTAAATGATTCAAATATAAAAATAAGTGAAGTCCATGGATTGCCACATATAAAAGATGATAAAGTTATTTTTCCTCTATATCATCCAGCAGCAGTTATTTATAACAAAAGTTTAAGAGATACTTATTTTGAAGATTTAATTAAACTCAAGGAGTACATAAAGAAAAACAATATTTAATATAAAATACCATTTGACAATTTTTCTTAAACCTGTTAAGGTAATTATTGTCGCCGTTGAGGGGGGGCGACAAAAAAAGTCTTGACAAAAGACAGCTGGCATGATAACATATTCAAGTCGGCGATAACCGACGACAAAAAAATGGTCTTTGAAAACTGAACAGTGTAAGGAAAAAACCAGCTTGTAGTTGGTAGCATGTAGTTTGTGGTATTTAGGGTCTTGACCCTATAGTAATGCTGAGCATGAGCTACAAACAAAGAGCTACGAACTACGAACTGACCACAGATTAAACTTCGAAGATTTTTATTTAAGAGTTTGATC